>JACCDZ010830722.1_pt1 | contig 32615 bp, 21 predicted proteins | sample 7449551 | NCBI WGS metagenome assembly JACCDZ01 (sample SAMN15323452, study PRJNA562643) | freshwater metagenome | isolation source: river surface water | place: USA:Blue River Watershed | collected 2017-08-18 | reverse complement strand
TGTATTTGCTTCAATTGTGTCTTACATTAAATTGGAGAAATACAAGTTTAGCTCTAAGCTGAACCATTTTGCCATCCGCGGCAAATTATTAATTAATGCTGCAAAAGTAGCACTAAATGAATTACAACAAATTAAACTGCAGCTTGCTGCGTAACATCAGTAAGTAAGTTCAATTATACGCAGTGTATCTTAATCGTTTATGGAGACTAAAGAATGAAATTTATGAAATTAAAAAAATACCTCCCACTTTTAGTCGCAACTTTATCTATTGTTGCATGCGGTGGTGGTGGCGGTAGCGGTGGTGGCGGTAGCGGTAGCGGTGGTGGTGGTGGTGGCGACACGCCTCCAAATATAACAGGAGATGAGATTGTTGTCGCTTGTGAAAGTACACCAGTCTTTTCTAACATATCTTGTATGAATGCAATTATAACTAAAGCTGGAGTGCTAACGTTAAAGAGTTCATGTCCTCAGCCAGTTGTTTTGTCTAATATTAGTTTGTTATTTAAATCTCAAGATACTAAAAATAGTGAGCCAATATTGTTTGCCCCTGACGCTAGTAGTACTGATTCTAATTATAGTCTCGCCTTTGAGCAGTTAAGCGCAAATAAGGTCGGCGCACTTCTTAGTGTGATTGCAAAACCAGAAGAAAATAGCAACACAAATTGGTATTACATTAATCCAGAGAGTCAAATTGCATTTAGAGCTAAAATGGTCTCTGGAAATATGCAAGATTTTGATGATGCGCTGGCAACATCTAGTATGGAAATAGTTAAGCCTACAGATAATTTAGAATTGTTAGACCAATTAGAACCAGATTCATCTGTCCGTAAATTAAATTTGCAACATTCATTGCAAGTGGTGGGGGCAACAGGTGGTTTGGATGTAGGTATTGATACTAGGTTTACTGATTGTGGTAAGTATACAAATTGTAATGGTTTGACGGTGAATGTTTTGAATCTCAATAACGAATTAGTTGCAACTGTTAGAGTTCCAGAAGATAAAATTGGTACCGCTTATCGCGCTCAAATTTATAATTTACCAACTGGTACTTATAGTGTAAATGTACCATTGTTACCAAATGCAGAAGCAAAATTCGATGGTAATCTTAGTTCTCAAGTTGTCGAACCTGGTCCAATAAAATCAGCTCTTCAAGTGCGTTATCAGTCAACTGTTGGTATATTGAATGTGGTGGTTCACACAAATCAAGCGCAGTGTAATAAGTATGATTGCTCATCACTTACGGTTGGTGTTGTTAACGCTATGGGGAAATTAGTAGCTAATTTGCCTATACCTAGTAATGCCATTATGGGCACTTTTACTCAAAAAATCGATGGACTGCCACAAGGCTTATATAATTTTAATGTTTATTCACCACAAGGTTTTGCTGTTGACTTACAACCAAGATCTGGAATGGTTAATGTTTATGCTCAACGAAGTGTTACAACGGATATCAGTATTCGTCCACCAAGTGCTATTGGTAGTGTAATGATTAAGCTTGGTAAGCCAGATAATTGGGAATCAGCAGGAATGGAAATACCGTTGAATTTTCAGGTCTATAATACCGTTAATGGTGCATTGGTATTGACGATGCCAATTAAGCCAGGACAGGAAAAATCAATCTCTTTGCCAATTTCGGATAGTACACATAAATATCAAGCATTTTTAACTCAGGGTTTTGCAAGTCCTGCTAATAGTCTTTTTTATATGCAAACTTCGCCTGTTAAATTTGATGTTACTAGTGGTGGTAATAATGTGGTCACTCTTGCGCCTATTGTTAATCAACAGGAAATGAAGTTATCGGCTGAAAAAGTCAAGTTTGATGTTACAGGTCTAAAAGATGGTGATTCTGTTGTGATAACTGCTGATGATTCGTTCAAGAAATTTGCTTATGGATTTGCCGCAACTTATCCAAAAGATCAGTTTAATGATAAGAAGTTTTCTTTTCCACGTGGTTCTTTGATTGCATTGCGGGCAAAAGCTGGTAATTCTCCAGGTGTTGCGTACCGCGTAAATCCTAAATATGATAGTCTTGTTGTTACCAATAAGTCTGTGGCTAATTTTACATTCAGTGAATCAACTAGTGTTGCTGCGGTATTTAATTATGTTCCGACATTTAACTATGCTTATGATTCTTTGATTTATATACCTCCTAATACTCCTGGTGTACCTATCAAGTATTTTGGTCTAAATTCCTATGTTGTTACTAATATAACAACGGGTGATTTGACTAATATCTCTTATGAATCAGCGACGCTGCCTTCTGGAATCAGTATTGATAATAGCAGAACAACTTGTGATAAAATTACTAAGTTGAAGGAAAATCAAACTTGTGTAATAGTTTTTAAATATGCGCCAACAACTCCTAATGAGTGGTCAAGTTTCGCATTCAATATGGCATTTAAGAATCAAGATAGTGTTACTGTTTATAGCTCGGTCATTAATATCCCATATTCCTCTCGTGCACGTTAATAAGTAACCTTGGAGCGGTTCGAGATTCGTACCTTACATGTAATTAAAACGTCTGAATTAATTTGAATAGTTTAGACCTGTTATTGATGTTTGGTAGATTATTTGGATCGTAGTCGAGTATTTTGTGGAGCAGCTGCGCAGCAGTTTCTCCAGCGAATAACCGATTATTAATCTCTTTGGGTTTAATTCCTCGCAGTTTGCCGAGACGTAAATTATGACAAAATATTCTTTTTGTCATAATTTACTGATTAAGATTTTACCACACCAATACCGCGCTGCTTGCGGCGCGGAGGTTTATTTACAGGTGTGCATAATTGTAATGCATATATTCGTGATTTTGATGCTCTTCTCAATTCACCTACATCAGAAAATGAATAATCGATAGTAAGGGTGAATATTAATAATTTCAAGTTCATAAATGCACATCATTCTATTGAAGATGGTAATTGCACGTGATTTAGTTTAGCGGCACGTTTATCGGTGATCTGTGGCAAAGAGCATATCTATCGAGTAGGGAATGATGAATTTATTCTTCTGATAAAAGATTATATGGTTGCATAATTACAGCCATTATTTAATAGCATTGGGTGTGAAATTAAGTTGTCAGGCACGCAGGTTGACGTTGTATAATTCGCAGTGGAGTTGTAAATACTAGATTCTATAAGTTTAATGTCCAAGAGATTTTAAATAATTTGAGCATATTATTATTTTATGCAGGTTGTGAAGGTGTTAATTTTATGCTTTATGATAAAAATTTGCGAGTTTTACAAAATATTCACTTTGATAATCCGCTATTAATTGAAAGTTGTTTGTTAAATAACTGTTTTAAACTATTTTTACAACCTGTAGTAAATGAGCATGGTGTTGTAATTAGGCTTGAAGTTTTGACCAGATTAGTTTTACGAGGAGAGGTTTATTTACCAAGTAGTTTTTTGCCATCTATTCAGCGCAATCATTTTACAGAAAAATTTGATGAATGGGTGCTTAATAATCTAATTAAGTTGTTACACAGTACTTTTTGGCAGGAAGAACTTCAACAACGGCATTATTGTTTTGCTATTAATGTCTCACCATCATCGAGTGGGTTTTTGCAGCATATTCAAAATTTGTTGCATATAATTCAAGCGAGTGATTTAGATCTTAATTTGGTACAGTTGGAATTTGAAATTACAGAAGAAGCGTTTATAAGAAATGAAGTTCAGAATGAAGATGTTTTTATGGAAGTAGCGAAACTTATTCACTCCAAGAATATAACGTTGTCAATTGATGATTTCGGTGTGGAGGGTTCTTCTTTTGAGCGTTTAATGGCCTGTAACTTTGATGTTATAAAAGTTGATATGTCTTTAGTTTCGCGATTGCTAAGTGATGGATATGGTGGCAAGTCGTCTAAATATATTATTAAATCCTTACTCAATTTGTCTATAGATTTAGGAGTGGACTTAATTGTTGAGGGCGTAGCAAACAAGGAGTTGTTTTTAATTTTGCGGCAAATTGGCTGTAAAATTTTCCAAGGTTATTATTTTTTTCAACCCCTACCAAGTGAAGAGGTTGAATATTTAATTCGAAAAAATTTATTAGATCAATTTGATAAAGTAAATCTTTAATCCCTCCAATGTAGTGTTGTGTTTTTATGGTTAGGTTACAAGTCTTGATTGACTGTTGATTAATCGTGGTATTAACTTATTATATGATGGTAAGATTTCATATTTATATGGAGTCATCTACCCAAGATTAATCAAGTGGGTTAGTTATTACTACAACCTTATTTTTACCAGTAATTTTAGCTTGATAAAGTGCATGATCGGCATATTCAATGATAGTGCTAGGATTGCTTCCTACTTTTGGAATTATTTTACAAACCCCGAGACTTATCGTTACAATTTCCGCTGTTGTCGAAAATTTATGTACAATACCTAAATTTTGAATTGCACGCCGACATTTCTCCGCAACAACTTCAGCTTGTTGGGTTTCAGGTAGAATTATTGCGAATTCTTCACCACCATAGCGAGCACAGAGATCGGCAGGTCGTGATAATGTTGCCGCTAAAGTTGTGGCAACTGTTTTCAAACATTTATCACCGCTAACATGACCATAATTATCATTGTATAATTTAAAGAAATCTATATCAATAAAAATGAAAGATATAGTCGATTGATTTCGAATCGCTCGAGACCATTCATGGTTAAGCATTGTATCTAAATAACGCCGATTGGCTACTCCAGTTAGCGCATCGGTGCGATTTAAAATAATTAGTTGTTCATTGGAGAGTTTTAATTCCAGCGTTTTCTTTTCTACCAATCTTTCAATGATTCGGATTTGTTTTAACATCATCCGCAAATATGCGCTAAGAACAAGACTAAAAACTAACCCAAGTAAGAATGCTAGCTCAGGGATTTTATTTTGCCTAACCCGAAGATAACTTTCAGAGGGGGTGGCAACTAAACTCCAGTCAATACTACTGTAATCATCGGGTAACTTAACTATCGAGGTTAGACCTACTTCTAGTTTTGAATTAGTATCAGAACTATTATGATGATAGAGTAACTTATCTGGAGTTGAGGCATTATTATCGATAATTTTTAGATCAACATTAGCTAAATTATTACTGAAAACTGAAGCGTTAAAAATTTGCTTAAGGTTTAATAGCGCTAGCATGAATTCAGCCGGTTGGTTTGAATTGATGTCATTTATAGTGACGCTTTTGTTATAGAGTGGTGCAATGCCTAATAATAATTTATCATGTGGGTAACTTTGTAGAGAGGTAAGTGTTGCATTTACTTTTTTCGTTTCTGCTGCTGCTTTGAGTGCCTTTAACACGGCTGGGTCAGAACCAATATCTAAACCAACAATAGACACCTCTTGGGGTACGGGGAAAGTATAAAAAATAGGGAAGTATTTTGGACGTATTTTGGCTGCAACCATCGCATTGGTCTGGCTTTGTTCTAAAATATGAAAACTTGGGTCGATAATTTGTTGTTCATGCTCAATAACAAGTCGCTCAGGGTTGTTAACTTGTTTTATAAATGCCAGTAGTTTAATGGCCCTAGTTGTATCTAAGACTCTTTCAGAATTAAGACTAAACGATTTATAATCAAGAGCGGTTTGAGTATTAAATCCAGCGCTAAATAAATCTAAAGCGTTAATACTATGGTCTAATTCACGATAGAGTGATAAGGTTTGGATGCTCACGTCTTTTTGAAATTCACTTATGATTGCACGTTGTTGTTGTTTATGAAGATACCAGCCAGTAAAACCTGATAAGGTGATACTCATTGTGGTGATTGTAAATAAAATTATTTTTTGGTATTGAACAATTAGCCTTACAGGTTTTTTGAATTTGCTTCTCATTTAAGTGCCTAAAATAGCCATATCAAACAATAAGTAAAATTATATTGCTGATGTGAGCAACGTCGTTGTAATTGTTAATTGGTAGTGTTATTCTGAGTGCACCACCAATATTTTGATTGTCTTCTGATTGTCTTCAAATAGATGGCTTAAGAACAATTCCCATTATTTTTCTTTATCTTTGAGTTTGTCATAAATTTAATTGTCAAATTTGGTCATTTTAATGTTGTTAGCAATAAAGACTATGAACGATCTCTTTATCAGATGAATGCTCTAAGTTTTGAATCTGCCTTTTTGATTGCAGCTTGCGAAATATTTAAAAGTTTTCGGCAATAGCTATAGTTTTGTTTTCAAATGTTTTAAATAAAGTAAATAATTAATCGCATGGGATCATGATGATGTTTAATATTATTTAAATAACTCGTGATTGTAACATATTAGGGATTTAAACCTTGTCAACAAAAATGCTGACAATATAATTGGACGTATATATTTTATCATAACGCTAGATTTATGATTGTCCTAAAAATGAGACAAAGTTGATTGAAAGTGTTTGGTATAATGCCGTCCGCGTAAAAAATTATAGAAAAGGTGGTTAATATTTTGATAAAAAATATTTTTAATGTTAGAAATAACATCATAGTTATTTTATTGGGTATAATGCTTGTGGCATGTAACGGTGGTGGTACACAAAATAATAGTGTCCCGCAATCCATTAGTGAAGCTGCAATAATAGCACCTAATATTAATAAATCTAGTGAGCAGTTTGTAAAAAATAGCTGTATCAATGGCGTATTTACTGCAGATGGTAGTTTAGGTTTAACGAATATTTGTCACTCAGCGCAATCTTTAGCGCAAGCAAATCTTAAATTTGTTGCTCAAGATACTAGCGGTGATGCAATTACATTGGGTAAATTTTATAACTCGGCTTCAGGTTTGGAAATTGAATTCTCCTCTGGTGGAGCGAACCAACAAATTGGTAGCTTTGTGTCAGTGGATAAACCCTTGCTAATTAATGCCGATAAAACTTTAATCTTTAGTGGTTTAATTAATCAAACCGATCGTGAGTCATTTGATTGTAGTTGGGCGAATAAAACATTTAGCGTGGTTAGTTTGGGTGATGCTACAATTGACGGAGTTTCATTGGGAAATGAGACTGGTGAATTGCAGGCATTAAGCCAACCTAATTTAGGTGCAGAGAAATCATTGCTGGCAACGACGGCGGTTAAATCAGGCACATTATCACTAAAGATTAATACCGTAGCGGCTGGGTGCGGTGTGTGGACTGATTGTAGCAATTTAACTGCTCAAGTTAATAATGCTACTGGTTCTGCTGTTGGTTCTATAACGGTGCCAGCAGCATCTTTTGGTAAAACCTATTCAGCTACGATTCCTAATTTAACTCCAGGTAAATATACAGTAACATTGTCAAATGTTAGTAATACAACCGTCGTAAGCTCTAATTCTGCTCCAGTAATTAAATCAAGTGCAACCACTAATGATGAGGTAATCTATACCACAACAATGGGATCAGCTAAAGTGAAGGTAGATACAAGTAAAGCTTCTTGTGGGAGTAGTGCTAACTGTTCAGGTTTAGCAGTGTCATTAGTTAATTCAATTGATGGTACTTCAGTTGCTAACTTTAATGTTCCTGCATCCTCTGTTGGTAAATCTTACACACAAACATTAACAGGTGTACCTGCTGGCAATTACACCGTGGTTGGATATCCAATTGAGAATACTAAAGTAACTTATTCTAGTAAAGAAGGTGCGATTAATGTCATTGCGCAAGAAACAGCTGAGCAAGCGATTACTTATTCATCTAGCGTCACTACAGGGAATTCCTTAATTTCATTAGCTACCTTGCTAAGTGCTGAAAGTGTAAATTTACCAGTGACAATTATAAATACAGCGGCTAGTAATCAAGTTGTATATAGTGGGTTAATTTCGCAAGGTTCTTCGGTTAATGTCTTGGGGCTTGAACAAACTAGCAAGGGGTATGCGTATAAAGTCTGTGTTCCAGTTGGCTATGCTAACCCAATGCAAGCTAAATATTTTATGCAAACTAGTTGCCAAAGTTTAGCGATAACTAAACTGAAAACCACTAATTTAACGCTTTCAATGAGAACCAACCCAGTTACGCTGTCTAAAATGAACGTACAAATAAGCGGTTTGCTGGCAGGCGATTCAGCAGTAGCTAAATTTAGCGATTCAGTTAATAAATATATTTATGCTCCGCTCAGTGTCGGTTCTAATGGTAGCACGGTTGCTTCTTTTGAAAAGAACAGTAATTTAATTATCTCTACTGCAGCAACCACAAAAACAGCGGTGTATAATGTCAATCCAGTAAGTACGTTATTAAAGGTCACGGGTGCAGGAACTATACAAATTCCATTTAGCACAGCAATAGTTGGTGCGCAACTAGATAAGGCAACTAGTTACAATTATGTAAATAATACCTTAATTTATGTACCAGTTAATCAATTTGGTTTAATTTCTTACGTTGTAACTAATACAACGGATGAACTTGAATCTGGAATGGTGTTTCCTGCTGCTACAAGTTATCCGAGTGGTGTGACAATGGATGTAACCAGAACTACATGCCTATGTCCAACCTGTTCGCCAATACGTAGCGTAAGTAGTTTGGAGCCTGGTCAAAGTTGTAATGTGGTATTTAAATATCAACCGATAGTATATGGTGAAAATGCTTCATTTAATTATAGCATGACCTTTGTGGGTGAGACTAGTAAAAAGCTATTTGCAACACCATTGATTAGTATACCATTTAGCTCTCGGTCTAATTAATGAATTTGGTTTAAATTTTAAATTCTTAGTCGTTGGTAAAGGTAATTAATTACGGCGCTTGTGAAATTGTCAACAAGCGCCGTTGCCTTATTCTGGTTGTGTTCTTTATTTAGTTTAAAGTTATTTCTAGCAAGAGTTTTACAATTTTAAGATGGTCAAAGTTTATAAATATTGCATAATTTATGTGTTATAATTCTAGGTTACTCTGTTTGTATTGAGCGAGTATATTGTAAAGTTGTGATCTTCTTGGAGTTAAATTTCTTTGATTGAGTCTAGCTGGATTTATTTAATCGTAGCTATTAGTGAGTTAATTTATAACAAAATCATATTTGCTTGGTATAAGCTAAATTTTTAGATGGTTAAATTAATATATATGCAAAAAAAATATCGTGCTCTAATATTGAATGCTGTGTTAATGAGCTTGGTAGTGTTTAATGCAAGTTGCTCTTTTATGCCACGCACAATCCTAGATACTGATTCTGGTGATATTGTTGAATCTAGTACTAGCCGCGGAAGGTATAAAATTCATGTTTATCCAATTGATGCTGATACTGTTGTTAAGAACAGTAAGTCTAATTATGTGTATACGATTGGAGATCGTGATCAGTTGACCATTTATGTTTGGGGGCATCCGGAATTTAGTTCACCACTTGGCGCCGCATTTACAGGTGATAAAAGTCCTATTTTTGCTAATAGTGTTGATGATTCTAATGGAACCATTGCGTCGCGTGATTTGCTAGATAGTGGTGTAACTTCCTATACGGTAGATGAACAAGGTAGTATTTTTTTACCATTAGTTGGTATGGTTAAGTTAGAGGGTAAGAGTGTAAGTCAAGCTCGTGTAGATTTAAGTAAAAGCTTGGCTAAATATGTGGTCAACCCACAAGTTAGCGTTAGAATGGCAGCATATCGAAGTAAGAGAGTTTATGTTTTAGGTGAAGTTATGAAGCCAAATGTGATTACTTTGAATGATGTGCCACTAGATTTATCTGGAGCTTTGAGTTTTGCTGGGTGGGTTAACTTAAGTTCAGCGGATGTTAAAAACATCTATATCTTACGATTAGTTTCTGAGAGCGAGATTAGTGTGTATCGCCTTGATGTCACAACTCCAACTAGTTTACTTTTTGCTAATGAATTTACTTTGCAGCCTGCTGACATAGTGTTTGTTACAACCGCTGGGGTTGCGCAATTTAATCGAGTTATGAGTAATTTTGTTAACGCAGCTCAAGCGATTTGGTTTACTGCAAACATTGTACCAGTTGGTACTAAGATTATTCCTCAATAGGCGCTTAATGAAAAAAGATTATATTCGTGAAATTGGTCTAGCCACATTAGTTAAAAGTGTTAAAGTTAATTTTAAGTTAATTTTGTTAGTTTTAATTCCATTCATGATTGTTATAGTGGCGTTAATTATATTGGCACATCAACGTCAAGTCAGCAAATTTACTACAACTGGTGTTATTCAAATTAATAATATTAACCCTTTAACCTATTCTGATTTACCTTCATTAGATCAAGGTAGTAGTAATTCAAATGGCGCTATTAACACCAGTGGACTTTCAACAAATAGCGAAACAATTGTATCGTTGTTAACTACGGATTATATTTTAAGTAACATTATAATTGAAAATAACTTTGATATTGATATGCAGCCGTTAAAGAGTGATGGACTTCTTGGCAATTTGACGGCTATTTTTAGCTCATTCCCACCACCAATCTATCCAAAAATATCCAAACTGGAGGTTTCTCATCGCTATTATAATCATAAATTAAAGCTGGTTTTTACTTCAGTTCGTGAGTATGTTTTATATGATAATTTTACTAAACTAGGTAATGGGATGGTTGGTAAACAATTAATCACCAAAGATATTACTTTGTTAGTTGATTCATATTCTGGTAATCCTAAGCAAAAATTTATTTTAATTAAATTTTCCATTGATGCAGTGGTGAGTAATTTAATTAAACAACTAAAGATTGATCCTGTGATAGTTATTAAGAAAAGTACTCAAAGTGATACTGGAATAATTAATATATCGATTACAGGTGTCAATCCTGTGCGCCAAGCGATATTAATTAATGATATTATTGAGGAGGTTAGGACTAAATCATGGGAGCGTCAACGTCAAAATCTAAAGCAGTCAATTGAGTTTATTGAAAATCAAACGCAGCTTGCCAAAAAAAACATGACGGCAGCCCAAGAGTCATTAGTGGCTTTTCAAGCTGCGCATAATATAATAAACTTAGATGATCAAGCCAAAAATGATTTATTAACTATGACAGATTTAGATTTAAAAGCATTAGACAAGCAAATCACTCTTGATCAATTTAAATCCTTATATACTGCAAATCATCCTCTAATTATTGCGTTGAAAAGCCAATTAGCCAAGCTTACTAAAAAGCGCGACGCAATGCATGCTGACTTTATTACATTGCCATTGAATCAAGCTAGATTTGCCAGCTTAAAAAATAATTTTGATGTTAATCAACAGTTGTACTTATTATTATTAAATAAGGGGCAGAACCTTAAAATCAAGTATGCGGGTATAAATAGTCCAGTTGAGGTTTTGACCTATGCAACGAGCGATGTTGCACCGATTCTTAAGCCGTTGTCGGCAAAGTTAATTGCTTCGACTTTAAGTGGCGTTTTGTTGCTTGAGATTTTCTTTGTGTTGTGGTTTACGATTTGGATGACGGGTGATCCTTATTTATTACCGCATTTAGTTGGGAGTAAATTATTGGCGATCATTCCATATTTACGTGATAAGCACAAATGTATTGATTACAGCCATCCTGGTTTTAATTTGATTAATGCTTATTTTCTCCGTAAATTGGCCGAGAGTAAAAACGCAAGTGTGTGTTGTAATTTTAGCAGTATTAATCTTGGTAGTGGTAAAACATTTATTATTGATGCCATCACGAATTACTTTACTAAACGTGATAAACGCGTGCTGCAAATTTGCTTTGGGACAACCTATGAATTTATGTCGGTCAGGGATGTTTATCAGCATCTTGATGAAGAATTAGGCTTTAGTGATCTGTCAATTAAAAAAGTAAAATTAGAAATCAATATTGGTAACTCGATGGATATCAATGGATTTAAACAATTATTGAGTCGTACAAATAATTTTGATTTTGTGTTTATTGAATCATGGGCAATTTTAGATTCACAGGTTTTTATGAATATTTCTAAGCTGGTAAATGAAAATATTATTATTAGCGAACCACGTGATACGCCTGGGTTAGTTAAGCTGATGGCAGATGGGTTTTCTAATCTGGATATTAAAATTTCACGAATTATTTATAATCATCCAAAAAAACCGTTGCTAAATTCAGTATATTCGATAAATAAAGTTGATTAAGGAATTACATGAAGTTAGTCTTAATTTATCGGAACCGTGTTGAGGGTGCAAATAGCATTGAAGAATTATTTCATACCTTAGCATTGGAGTTGCGTAAAAAATTTGAGGTGATTGAATACCAAATGGGATCTCGTTCTAATTTGCTACGTGATATTTTTAACATCCGTCAACTCAACGCGGATGTCTATCATATTACTGGAGATGTGCATTACGTAGCGTGTTTCTTACCTAAGTGTAAAACTATGTTGACGATTCATGATATTCATCATTACAACTACACTATGCGGGGATTTAAAAAATTCATTTATAAATGGTTATACTTGGCTTTGCCGCTTAAATCGATAAGTTGTTTGTCAACTATTTCAATTGCAACTAAGAAAGTTTTGGAGCAACAGTTTAATTTAGATATTCCAGTTCATGTCATTGCTAATTGTTATAACCAAGAGGTATTTATAGCGCAGCCTAAGGAGTTTAATCATATTGCGCCAATAATTTTACAGCTTGGTACTAAAGCAAATAAAAATTTGCCGAATTTAATTGCGGCATTAAAGGGGATTCCATGCCAGTTAGTAATTATTGGTCGTCTAAGCACTCAACAATTGCAATTATTGGCAGATAACAAGGTTAATTATACTAATTTGCTTAATTTAAGGCTTTTAGAAATTTATAATAATTATGTTCAGGCTGATTTGGTGGCATTTGTATCGCTATCAGAGGGGTTTGGCTTGCCAATTCTTGAAGCGCAAGCAGTTGGGCGCCCGGTAATTACGTCAAATTTTGATCCAATGATGAGTGTTGCAAGTGGCGCAGCTCATTTGGTTGATCCATCTTCGATCGCAGAAATTCGCATAGGGATTTTTAAAATTATTAATGATGCTGAGTATCGTAAACAGTTAATTCGTGCTGGATTTGAAAATGTTAAGCTTTATTCACCAAGTAGCACCGCGCAGCAATATGCAGATTTATATGTTAGCATGTTAAGTAGTCATGAGTAGTAATTCTAAAATAGAGCACCGTTTATTAAAAACTACGGCCGTATCTTTTTTGTCTACCGCGTTATCAATTATTATTCAATTAATCAGTGTACCAATTTGTTTGCGTTATTGGGGTAAAACCACCTATGGTACTTGGTTGGCTTTGTCTGCGGCATATACGATTTTGCGCACTGTAGATGGTGGCTTTACCTCCTTTGTCGGTAACAAGCTTAATATGCTTTATCATCAAGATCAGCAGGAAATGCGTAAAGTTCTGGCTTCAGCGGTGTGGGGGGTAATTCTCTTAGGCAGCTTACAGATTGTGATTGTACTAGCACTTTATTTTAGTAATAGCATGAGTCTGATCATGGGTAGCGCGGTTAGTGGAATTAGCACTAGTCAAACCATTTTTGGCTTAATGGTCATGAGTTTAACTTGGATTTTAACTGGGTCTTATATTGGTGTTTTACATCGCTTTTTAATCCCTAATGGAATGCTTTACCAACTGCTTTGGTGGGTAATGTTGTTGCAAGTTTCACAAAGCTTATCAATAATGCTGGCTGCATATTTTCAATTTAGCGTGTTTCATGCCGCATTGTTTTTTGCTTTTGCACAAGCTGCGGTTTACATTAGTTCAGCGTTTTACATCAAGTTGAGACTACCGCAATTTTATCCATGGTTATCTGGTGCTAAATTAAAGATAGGGCTGCGTGAGATTGTTAATTCATTTCCTATGACGGTTAACGGAGCAATTCAGCAAGCTGGGAATAGCGGTGTTGTTGTTCTGGTCTCAGCCGTACTTGGGGCAGCGGTAATTCCAATTTATTCGACGATGCGTACTTTGAGTAATTTATGGACAACGGTAACTAATATTGTAACGGCACCATTATTGCCAGACATTGTGCGTTTTCATGCCACTAGAGAGCCACGTAAATTTATTATGGTTCATAAAACTCACGTTTTGCTGATGAGTGTAATTATAAACTTATCAATCATGCTGGCATATCCATTAATTGATGCAGTCTATTTATATTGGACACGTGGTAAGTTGCCAATTGACCATCGCTTGATTTGTTTATTACTCGCTTCGGTTTCGGTATTTGCATTAAATTCTTTATTTAATACCTTTTTAACTGGGTTAAATAACGGTCGTTATTTAGTAATCATGGGATTACTCCGTGGTTTTTTTGTTTTAGTTGCAGGTTATTTATTATTGCCAATTTTTGGTCTAAGTGGGATTGGAATGGCAATTTTGCTTGCAGAAATATTGTTGATGGCTGCTAATACGTATATTTTTATTCGTGGAGAATTAAAATTAATTGGTGCAGAGCGTGAATCATTGTTTGCATGGTATGATATTTTATGTTTTGCATCGGTATTGGTCTTTTTATTATTAAATGTGTGTTTCGTGCATTTAAGTATGATTTATTATTTGATTAGTTTAGCCTTACTATTCATTGGCATGATTTATGCTTGGATTAATTTGGAGATTGAAATTAAGTCTAGAATTCTACGAATGCTTAGATTAGCACATTGATGTGCATTAGAGTTTAACTTAGGAAAGTATTAATGAAGACTGTTTTAGTAATTGGTAAATTTAGCACGGAAAGTTTTGGCATGCATATTGCCGAGACATTGAATGATATGGGATATCAAGTTTTACGCTTTATGCCAGGATGTAATGCGCCGCAAGGTGGTAATATTTTAGTACATCGGATGAATCAGGCGCGGCGAGTATTGTATGATGCAACTAATGGAATACCTAAGATGCGTATTCGACGGATGAAGGCATTATGGGCATTGGTTAAGGGGCGTAAAGTTGATTATGTAATTGTCTGTCATGATTTTTTACAGCCTGCGGAAGTGCAATATTTGAAAGATTTAACTCAAGCTAAAATCAGTATGTGGTTTCCTGACGCTTTGGTCAATTTTGGTAAAGGTTATTTTATGAATGCGGCATATGACGGTTTATTTTTTAAAGACCCGTTTATTGTTAAAGCATTATTAAATGTACCGCAAAGCCCAGTTTATTATATGCCTGAATGTTTTAATCCTACGCGTCATAAATTGGCGAGCGATTCTGCTATAGCTAATGAATATAAATGTGAAATTACCACTGCAGGGAATGCACATTCTTGGCGCGTAGCTTTTTATCAACATCTTAAAAATTATAATGTAAAAATTTGGGGTCCGCCCGCACCATTGTGGATGCCTGTGGCAACAACTAAGCAAATGTTTCAAAATAAAATGGTTTTTAACAGTGATAAAGCCCAAGCTTTTCTTGGTGCAAAAATTGTTTTAAATAATTTACATTATGGTGAAATTTGGGGGCTTAATGTGCGCACTTTTGAAGCCGCTGGAATTGGTGCTTTTCAAATGGTGGACTGGCGACCTGGTCTTGAGCAATTATTTAACGATGGTGAAGAAATCATTAGCTTTAAAAATATGGATGAACTGCCTGAGAAAATAAATTACTGGTTAAATAATCCAGAGAAGCGTGAAGAAATTGCGTTGGCAGGTAAAGCACGGGCGTATCGTGAACATACTTATGAATTGCGCCTGAAATTAATTTTTGCCACCTTAGATCAGCAAGCACAGGGTTTTCCTGTGCCAGCAATTTAAAATAACTAGCCGAGTAATATAAGTGTCAAGTCGTGTTTCAATTTCAGTTCCAATGGCTGCAACTATTGCTGTAACTGCTGCGGGAACGGTTTATTATTCTGGTGCTGCGGGATTTATTGAATATTCAGATTCATTAATTATTTTGACCTTAATGCTATTGGTTTATCTGGCGCTAGAGGTCGTGCGTTTATATCGTTTTGATAATAGGCGCTTTTTATTAAATCCTGCTTTTTTATGTGCAGTGATGACTTTGGGACTTTATTACGGAATTACCAATATTTTATACTATTTACCAGCTGATAAAGTCGCTGCGGTTGGAATTAAGCCTATAGTAACTGATGCCATGACTAAACTTGAGTTTATGGCGATTATTGCCGCGGCTGGAATGTGGATTGGTTATTGGTCTAAAATATCGCAGAAAATGATTGCTTCTAATTATGCCCAGAGAATGATTAAAAATTATTTTACTCATGATGCAGAGCTAAAAGATACTGCAATTATTTTTCTAGTTGGAGTTGGTTTATTTAGTCGATTACTACAGCTATATATGGGTGTTTATGGTTATTCTGGGAGTTATGATGCATTTATTAAAGCAGCAGCCTATACGCAATATTTTAATTTAGGTGGCTACTTTGGTAAGATTGCTTTAATTGTAATTGCGCTCCAATATTATGCTAAGCCACCATCGTTAAAAACCAGGATGTGGTTTTTCTTTGTTGTATTCTTGGAAGTGTTTTTTGGTGGGTTTTTGACTGGGTTTAAGAAACTGGTTATTTTGCCATTTATTGTTATTATTTTAAGTCAATATTCGCGCACAGGTAAGGCGAATGTTATTTGGGTGTTATTAATTGTGGTTAGTATGAATTTAGCTTATCCGATTATTGAACGATTTCGTGCAATTCGTAACTCAATGGAAAATAATTTCCCAAGTACCTCCTTGGTGGATATTACCCAAATGATGTTTTTTCCAACCGAGGAACAGCTTAGCAGTGCTTCTTATGACGATGATGAAGTTGATGATACGCCAACTTATCTAAAAGTTATGTCACGTACTAGTATGCTGCAAATTGGTTCGCTTGGGGTTTCGTTTTATGATAGTCGTGATGAAATGCCAGAGGGAAGTCCACATGTAATTACAGAGGTATTACTTTCACCGTTGTACTCATGGATTCCACGCTTTATTTGGTCTGGTAAAACCTTGCAAAATATTGGGCTTTGGTATACCCAAGTTGTAATGGATTTAAAATATTCATTTTCCTCTACGGCGATGGGGATCTTAACTTATTTATACATTGGTGGTGGATATATAGCTGTGCTGATTGGATTTATGTTTGTGGGCAGTATGCAACGTTTAGCACTTGGCATAACTCAACCGTGGAAAACTAGCGCTGGGTCACTAGTTGCAATGAGTACTGTGGTGATGATTTCATCAATTGCAGAGCTTAATATGGATGCGTTGGTTGTATTGCTAGTGCGTATGGTGCCAATTGTCGTGTGGTTACAGTCAGTTATGTATAAACATAATTCTGCTAATCCAGAGTTAAATAGCAATATTGATAGTGGGGATCATTTATAATGAATAAACTTTATGCAACGATTCATTCAATTGCTGATGAAGCGAAAGGTCCTTCGTATTCGGTACGTCGTTTATATGAGGAAATGAATAACCAAGGTCATCACGTTACTTTGGTAGATGCTGATTATCAAGAAGGTATAACTCTTCCAAGTTTTTCTAAAAGCTTTGCTCCAGGATTTGGTCCAGCTAAGTTGGGTCGTGCACCACAAATGGCTAAATATTTACGGCAACAAGCAGCATCTGGAGAAATTAAACTTTTGCATAACCATGGTTTATGGATGATGCCAAATGTTTATCCAGGTTGGGTTGCACGTAAATATAAGATTCCGTTGATCACTTCGCCGCGTGGGGTCTTTGCTAAAGCTGCTTTGGAAAGTGGTTCAAAAATTAAACAATTATTTTGGCCATTATTACAACGACCAGCCTTGATTCCTACAGTATGCTTTCATGCCACCGCCGAATCTGAGTATTTGGATATTCGCCGTATGGGGTACACTCAGCCAGTAGCAATTATTCCAAATGGGATTGATTTACCTGAAGGTTTTCAAAAACAAGCGAACCAACATAAAACATTGCTTTTTTTGGGTAGAATTCATCCGATCAAAGGTCTGATGATGTTGCTTGAAGCATGGGCAAGACTCGAATCAGATTTTCCTGAATGGCAATTAAAAATTGTTGGTCCAGATAATGTTGGGCATTTACGCGAATTGCAATATTTACAGCATAAATTGCAACTTCAGCGAGTCATTTTTGTTGGTGCTGTGTATGATCAACAAAAATGGCAAGAGTATCATAACGCAGATTTATTTGTTTTGCCAAGTTATAGTGAAAATTTTGCCATGTCTGTTGCAGAGGCATTAGCTTGCGGAGTTCCTGCCGTAGTTAGCAAAGGCGCCCCGTGGCATGAGTTAGATGCGTATAATGCAGGAAGTTGGGTTGATACTGACAGCTTAAGTTTTGCCGTCGCATTGAAAGATCTCATGCAAAAATCGTCGCTTGAGTTAGCTCAAATGGGGCAAAATGGTCGGAAGTTAATGCAAGATAAATACTCATGGGAAATGGTTGCGACAATGATGGTGGAATTATATACATGGATACTCGAAGGTGGTAGCGCCCCAGCATTTGTTCGATTAGATTAATTAAGAAAGATAGGAATACCTAGTTGTGAAAATAGTGGCAATTATATTGACGTTTAATGAAGAGTTACATATTCAGCGCTGTTTGGAGCGTTTGCAAGGTGTGGTCAGTGATTTTTTGGTAATTGATAGCTTCTCCAGTGATAATACGGTAAAAATAGCTGAAAGTTATGGCGCCAAAGTTTTACAGCATAAGTGGGTGAATTATGCCGAGCAATTTAAATGGGGCATGTCACAAGTAGATGGTGATGCTGACTGGATTATGCGCGTTGATGCGGATGAATATTTATCAGATGTGTATATTGCGGATATTCAAAATAAATTAGCCACACTACCAATGGACGTTGCTGGAGTTTATTGTGGTTTACGCCGAATTTTTCAAGGTAAAATGATACGTTTTGGTGCGGTTAATATTTGTATGTTACGTTTGTGGCGTTTTGGTAAAGGCACGATGGAAACGCGCTGGATGGATGAGCATGTTAAATTAGATGGCAAAGCAGTTCATTTTAATGGTTATATTGTTGATCATAATCTTAATTCATTAGGTTGGTGGACGGCTAAACATAACAGTTATTCTGCACGTGAAGTTGTGGATGTTTTAAATAAAGAGTATCAGTTTTTAACTAGTGGTGTGAATAAGTTAAATTTAAAATCACCATTTGGTATGAAGCGCTGGTTGAAAGAAAATGTTTATGCTAAATTACCTGGTGGAGTGCGGGCATTTGCTTATTTTTGCTATCGTTATTTCTTGGGATTAGGTTTCTTGGATGGTGCAGCAGGATTATCATTTCATTTTTTACAGGGTTTTTGGTACCGATTCTTGGTCGATGCTAAGTTAGCCGAAGTGCGGCGTGTTATGCGTGAATCTGATTTATCGGTAAGCGCGGCTATTGAAAAAGTATTGGATATAAATCTCAGCAATCAAGTTGAGTAATTTCAATATGAAAGTCAGCAATGATTAAGTCAAAATTTATAACAGAAAATTATTTTAAATTAACTATAAGTTTGATTAGTTTGGCACTATTGGCGGTCTTGTTTCTGGATAAGCCAGTTTATGAATGGTCAAAAAACCATTTACAACGTGAGACCGTTCATTCTCTGGTGTCACATGGTTCAAGCTCACTTTACGATGTACTAACTTCCGAACTATCCTTGGTTATTTTTGTTGGGACTATTTTAGTTCTCGTTGCTGTTGGTAGTCGTTTTGTATTGAGTAAAAAGCTTTTGCCGCTTTTGATTGCGTATCAAGCCTTATGTTTGCTAGTGCTTAATTTTATTAAAGGTCTACTTAAACATTTTTTTGGGCGTTGTGTGCCAGATGTTTGTTTTTTACCATGGTATATTGATCAAAGTAATCAATATGGATTTGCATGGTTAAGTAGTGTTAGTGGCTTTGCCAGCTTTCCTTCAGGTCATTGTACTTTCATGAGCTTTTGTCTTTTTTGGGTGATTGCACTACGTTCACAGTTTAGGTTGATGGTTAGTCTTTTATTTGGGTTATTATTTAGTGGTTTGGTGTTATTTAATTATCATTTCCTTGGCGATTGCCTAGCAGGTAGTGCGTTAGGAATTTTGTTTGGTGGTTGTAGTTATTGGTTGTGGCGTAGAGTTATGCGATCTGGTAAATTTAGTATGATTTTAAAGTAATTTGTGAGAAAATTTGAAATTTTAACAAGGGGTTAATGTGTTTAAAGATAAAGTTTTATTAATAACAGGTGGGACAGGATCTTTTGGTAACGCTGTTTTAAAGCGTTTTTTGAATATGGATGTTGGCGAGATTCGCATTTTTAGTCGTGACGAAAAAAAACAAGATGATATGCGTAAAAAATTTAATCATCCGAAACTAAAGTTTTATATCGGTGACGTGCGTGATATGCAAAGTGTGATGAACGTGTGTCGTGGTGTTGATTTTATCTTTCATGCTGCCGCCTTGAAACAAGTTCCTTCCTGTGAGTTTTATCCACTTGAAGCAGTTAAAACTAATGTATTGGGTACAGAAAATGTACTTGAAGCTGCGATCCAATGCGGTGTTAGCCGTGTAGTGTGTTTAAGTACCGATAAAGCGGTTTACCCAATCAATGCGATGGGTATTTCCAAAGCCATGATGGAAAAAATCATGGTGGCTAAATCACGTAATTTAGATAGTAATAAAATTATAATTTGTGGTACTCGTTACGGTAATGTAATGGCATCACGCGGATCGGTTATTCCGTTATTTGTGAGCCAAGTTAGAGCGAAAAAGCCAATTACAATTACTGATCCGAATATGACACGCTTTATGATGACTTTAGATAGTGCTGTTGATTTAGTGATTTTTGCGTTTGAGCATGGTCAGAATGGCGATATATTTGTACAAAAGGCTCCAGCATCAACTGTTGCGGACATTGCACAAAGTGTGGTTGAGTTATTAAATAGCCCAGATCATGAAATTAAAGTGATAGGGACGCGCCAAGGTGAGAAAATTTCTGAAGCTTTATTGAGTCGTGAAGAAGTAATGTGCGCTATTGATCTCGGTGACTATTTCCGCGTTCCATCGGATATTCGTGAGCATAATTATGATAAATATTATGAACGTGGTGATATGCGTGTGGCCGAATTTGAAGATTATAATTCGCATAACACCAATCGTCTAAATTTAGCTGAAACTAAACAGCTTTTATCTGGACTTGAATGTTTACAAGATCGTCGTGCGGCTAGAAAATCTTAAGCAAAGGATAGGTGCATGAATATTTTAATTACAGGTGCGAATGGATTTGTCGCAAAGAATTTATTGGTACGGTTAAAAGAGTTAGGTTCACATTCTATGTTAACTTATACCAAAGAGCAATCCTTGATTGAGTTAGAGGTCCTAGTAGCTAAGAGTGATTTTATTTTTCATTTGGCTGGAATTAATCGACCACAAAATCTAGCTGAGTTTACGCATGGAAATACTGAATTAACTGAGCAGTTATGTGAGTTAGTAGCTAAATCTGGACGTGACATTCCAATTGTAATTAGCTCTTCAACACAAGCTGAACTGGACAATCCATATGGTTTAAGTAAGCGTGCGGCCGAAGAAGCCTTGTTGAAGTTAAAGCGTGAGCAAAATAATACGGTATATGTTTATCGTTTACCAAATGTTTTTGGTAAATGGAGTAGAGCTAATTATAATTCTGCGGTGGCGACATTTTGTCATAATATTGCTCATGATTTACCGATTACAATTAATGATCCATTAGCCAAATTAAATTTGGTGTACATTGATGATGTGGTAGCAGCATTCGTTGACTTATTGTCCTTATCTGATGTTAGTGGTGATGTTTACCAAAATATTGCGCCAGTTTATGAAACTACGGTTGGAGAGCTGGCTGATATTATCGAAAGCTTTAAAGACAGCATCGCGAGTGGAATTACGCCACGTGTTGGCACTGGCTTGGTACGTGCTTTGTATTCTACGTATTTATCATTTTTACCGTTGGCTAAATTCTCTTACCCATTGGTTAAACATGAAGATCCACGTGGTTCATTTGTAGAAATGTTAAAAACACCTGACTGTGGTCAATTTTCGTTTTTTACGGCACATCCAGGTATTACCCGTGGAGGTCATTATCATCATACCAAAACTGAAAAATTTTTGGTAATTAAAGGGCGGGCTAAGTATCGTTTTCGGCAAATTGTTACCGATGAATATTATGAATTAGACGCTGATGGAGATAATCCTACGGTGGTTGAAACAATTCCTGGTTGGTCACATGATATTACGAATATTGGTGATGATGAATTAGTGGTTATGTTGTGGGCAAATGAGATTTTTGATCGTGAAAAACCTGATACAGTTGGTTTTAAGGTAAATTAAAATGAAGAAGTTAAAAGTAGTAACAGTAGTTGGAACTCGTCCAGAAATTATTCGTTTATCACGAGTTATGGCAAAATTAGACCAAGCTTGTGAACATATTATCGTTCATACTGGGCAAAATTATGATTACGAATTGAATGAAATATTTTTCAAAGATTTAGGTGTGCGTAGTCCAGATGTATTTTTGAATGCTAGTGGAAGTAACGCGGCGGAAACTATTGGCAATGTAATTATTGCAGTAGATAAGGTTTTGGCGGATGTTAAACCAGATGCGGTATTGATTCTGGGTGATACCAATAGTTGTTTGGCAGCAATCCCAGCTAAACGTCGTAAAGTGCCGATTTTTCACATGGAAGCAGGAAATCGTTGTTTTGATATGCGTGTACCTGAAGAAATTAATCGTCGGATTGTAGATCATACGGCCGATGTAAATATGACCTATAGTTCAATTGCGCGTGAATATTTATTACATGAAGGATTGCCAGCTGATTTAGTAATTAAAACTGGTAGCCCGATGTTTGAAGTGTTAAATCATTATCAGCCACAAATTGATGCTTCCGATGTTTTATCACGTATGAAATTGCAGGCAGGAAAATATTTTGTCGTAAGTATTCATCGTGAAGAAAACGTTGAATCAGAGAAAAATTTCTTGAATTTGGTTGAGATTTTAAATTCGATGGCACAAAAATATGGTTATCCAATTATTGTTTCTACTCATCCACGTACACGTAATCGGATTGAAAGCTTGGGTGTGACGTTTGATCCATTAGTTAATCTATCTAAGCCATTAGGTTTTCATGATTACGTAAAATTACAAAAATTAGCTAAAGCAGTACTTTCAGACAGTGGCACGATTAATGAAGAGTCTTCAATTTTAAATTTCCCTGCGTTGAATATGCGTGAAGCAAGCGAACGTCCTGAGGGAATGGAAGAAGCTGCGGTAATGATGGTCGGTTTTAATTTTGAACGCGTGATGCAGGGCTTGGCGATTTTAGAGCAACAGACTCATGGTGATGAGCGCGTGTTTCGTCAAGTTGCGGATTATAGTATGCCAAATGTGGCAGATAAAGTTGTACGAATTATCCATAGCTACACAGATTATGTTAATCGGATTGTGTGGAAGAAATATTAAGATTAATCGAATATTTACGAATTAGAATATACGCTTAGAATTAGATAGTTTAAATTGGAATAGCATGTTGAAAAAAATCTTGGTTAATTCCGTTATAGTCTTAGCTGTTGCTGGTTTTATGACTGGTTGCCATAATATAGGTAACTCTACCTCAGACAGTACGGTAAATGTGGTAGAACAAAATCAGCTTAAGTTGATACTCAGTAAATCGGTTAAAGAGTGGACTGTTTGCGATGGAGTTACTGATGACAGTAAGGGATTAGCCAAGGCTTTTGCAGCGGCAAAAAATGGTGCTTTTACTTTAGATATTGATTGTCCGCTTTATTTTCATGTTGGTATGGACATTGCTCGCCCAATTTTTATTGATAACAATACTAGCGTCAACTTTAAAGGCTCAGGTTTAATTATTGTTGATAATGTATTGATTCCATCGTTTGTAATTGCCAATTCTTCTAATGTCAATTTATCTAATTGGAAAGTTAAGTATACAGGTGGAATACCAGTAGATGAACGCACTGGTGGTTATTATGATGATGGAATATGGGTTCCAGTTCCGTTGGATCAGCAATCTCCACCTGCTGCATTTTTTGCAATAAATTTAACTAATTGGCTAAGTGCAAATAGAAATATTAAGTTTGCACAAGGGGTCAGAACCACATGGACAGGGTTATTAGACCCGGCTGCAATATTTTATTTAAAAGGTGATACTTTTAATGTAAATATAAATAACATGAAATTATTTGTTGATGAAAATACTCCTGCAGATAAATTTATTCCAATTGCATTTTCTTTAAATCCAGGCGAAAATAATAATCAAGTCTTTAATTCTCCAGCTCCGTTATCCAAGCCATACCTGAATACGCCTCATGATGTAAAATTTGAAAATATTAGTCTTGATGGTTATTATTTTGGTTGGCATGGCTCGGGCCAAAATATAACCATTAAGGAAACTAGTGCATTTAGATATAGTGATCTTCAGGATAGTCGAGGAGGTAATATTGGTGGAATTAATCTGTGGTTTCCGCCACCGCATTTATTCTACTTTAATACTCAGCCTAATTGGGATCATTCATTAGATAATGATAATTTTATTATTGATACAACTATTGACAATGGAATTCGCTTTGGGGTTGCACGAGATAAAGGCGGCAATAACCCCATTTCAGGGCATGCAGTGTCATTAAAAATGCAGGGTAATAATAGTTTGGTTAATAATTATACATCGTTTCGTCCAGATGGGTTTATGGATGTATTGTCTTCTAATTTTCTTACAATACGAAACGTGACTGCTAGTTATGATTCATCTTTCATTAATTATACTTTATCTGCATTACGTTTTACGCAGAATGGTAATCACAATATTAAATTTGAAAATATCTCTTTAAGTGATAATGCTTTTTTCACTTATATTCATCCAATAAATGGTAAAGATGATGAAAGTAATACGAACATTAGTTTTATTAACACCAAAATAAATATCAAGAACTGGGGTGAGCCTAGGCCTCCAATGTATAGTCCAGTAGTTAAAGGTACAACGCCATATTTTGGCGGTACTGGTCATCAATTTGATTTTAACACTACTTATAATGGAATGGTTCAAACCGCAGATATAGCTGTTTATAATCCAGATTATGTGAGTTACGGGAATAATACATTACGAGATATTTTAGTTGGTAAATTTGGTTTACGTACATATGAGATTCAAAATAATACATCACGAACAATTTATGGTTTGACATTTCCATCTATTTGGAGTTTACCATCTTATATGACGTATGATGATACTAGAACAACATGTAGCTTAAATAATCAGACAATTTTAGCACCGAATACATCTTGTAAATTAGTTTTTAAATACCAACCATTGGTTAAGGGTATTAATAGTTATTTTGTTTTGAAGATTCATGGTAATGATAGTTTTTATGAAACTCTCAGTAGTAGTGATATTTATGTACCTTATTCTTCTCAATATTAGTGGTTATGTTTTTGTACAATTAAATTTATATATATAGTTAAATAATTTGTTATTACATGTCTCGTTATTTTATTTAGAGGGGGGGTTTAATAAAAATGCAAAACTTAGTTGAGCATAAACCTATTTTATATCGTTCAGATATTGATGGGTTAAGGTCTTTGGCGGTTACAATGGTAATTTTATTTCATATTTGGCCGCACAGCTTAACAGGTGGGTTTATAGGGGTTGATATTTTCTTTGTTATCTCGGGATTTCTAATTACCTCAATTATTAATAAAGAACTAAATGCAGGAACGTTTACGTTTAAATTATTTTATACTCGTAGAATTAAACGTATTTTACCGGTTTTTTATACAATGGTATTTTTTACGTCATTAGCAGCATATTTTTTATTGTTACCAAATTTTTATTTAAAATTTGTAGAAACTGCTGTTAGCGCAAGTGCTTATTTATCAAATGTCTATTTTTCCAAGACTAGTGATTATTTTGCCTTGGATTCAAGTGCATATCCGTTATTGCATACATGGTCATTATCTGTGGAAGAACAGTATTATGTTTTTTGGCCTTTGGTTCTTGTTCTATTAAACAAGTTGTCTAAAAGACCTAAATGGATTAATTTATTTACCATTGGTCTAATGTTTATTGCTTCATATTTATTTTCAATTTATTCAACTCAGTATAATAGTAGTACTGGTTATTATTCTATTTTTTCTCGAGCATTTGAGTTAATGATTGGCTCAATTTTAGCCTTGTTTATTGCACAAAATCCAAACATTTTTAGTGACTTTTCGGTTAGGTCAAAATGTGTTCTAGTGAATTTAATCGCTTTGATTGGATTATGCTTAATTATCATGTCTTCATGTTCTTTAAATGAGAAAACTGCGTTCCCTGGTTATATTGCATTAATGCCTACATTAGGAGCGGCATTTATTATTTATGCAGGGGCATTGTCACATTCTAGCTTGATAAATAGATTTATTGGGAGTAAGTGCTTTGTTGCCGTTGGTCTGATTTCATATTCAATGTACTTATGGCACTGGCCATTATTGGCATATTGGCATTATTTAAACCCAGAAGCTAAAAATGTACCTTTATTAACTGGCTTATTTATTATTTTAATGACGTTACTGTTTTCTTCCCTTAGCTATTTCTTTATTGAGCTACCAATAAAGAAAAAACGTTATAGCTTTAAATCAGCATTTGTTAAATTTCAATTAGTGCCGCTACTAATAATATTATCCGTAGCTTGGTGTGTAACTAAAGGGAAAGGTTTACCATCTCGGCTAAATAGTACTGCTCAACTACAAAATATGTACTTGTCCAAAGATTATTGTCATAATGTGGTTCATGGGAAATGTATTTTTGGTGATGTACATCAACACCCTACGAAGGTTATTTTATTTGGTGATTCTCATGCAGGATCATTATCTCCATTTTGGAGCAAAGTTGCAATGAATCAAGGCGTTAGTATAAAAATTATTACTAGTGATTCTTGTTATCCGCTATTAGATACAGTAAATGCCTTGCCATCGTCTGAGCCGACATTGTTTTCAAAGAAGATTTGTTCTAATCAAATTAAATATATTTCTGAACATGTTTCTGATTATGATGTTTTTATTTTGGCCGCTGAATGGAGCCGTTATGAAAGTGGCGGTAAGATGGTGCCATCGAAGTTTACCTTTGATACTGAGTTTATGAATACATTGAAGTTTTTAGTGTACCATAAGAAGAAAGTTCTTATTATGGGAGATGTTCCATTTGATTCAAATAGTATAATTGACAGTAGGATAAGGAACAGTATTTTGCCTTGGCATCAAAAATACGGCGATATATTAAAAATGAATGATGGTGTTGTAATTAATGATCGAATTAGAACAATATCTGAGAGTTATCCTGATGTTTATTTTTTTGATATGATCAAATTAACATCACAAATAAAGTCATTTCCCTATGAAAGTGGTATTTTATTGTACAAAGATAGTGATCATTTAAATCAATATGGTTCTGAGCTTTTGGCACGGTACTATTTGGTAGACAAAAGCATGTTTAATTTAGGTAATTTATTTGAGTCATACTAATTAGAGTTTTTAAGCATAACGTTTAAAATTAATAGTTATTTTATTATTTTTGATTTAAGTAAAGGATAAGCGTTGAAGAAATTAAGTAATTGTTTGTTGGCGTTATGTTTCTCATTATTGTGTATAAATGCTCATTCTGATAATATTCCCGAGGTATCTCAAATATTTGGTAACACCAAACCAGTCCGTTCGGTAAAAGAGTGGACTAAATGTAATGGTATATCTGATGACAGTGCTGGCTTAGCCAAAGCCGTTTTGGCTGCACGTGGTGGTGCTTTTACTCTGAATGTAGGTTGTCCATTATATTTTCATATCGGAATGGATATAGCAAAACCAATTTTTATTGATAATAATACGACGATAAAATTTAGTGGCAATGGTTTAATTATAGTAGATAACGTTCTGGTTCCTGCATTTGTGATCGCCAATTCTTCAAATATTAATCTGCTAAATTGGAAAGTTAAATATACTGGTAGTATGGTGGTTGATGAAAATACTGGTGGCTATTATGATAATTCTAAATGGGTTCCTGTGACTTACCGTGCACCTGCGGCACAAATGTTTTATATTACCTTGAGTAATTGGCTACGCCAAAATCGAAACATAAATTATGCACGTGGAGTTAATACTATTTCAACGGGTTATTTGGACCCATCGGCAATTTTCTTTATCAAAGGCAATACGTCGAATGTCATGATAAAAAATATGCAATTATTTGCCGTTGCGGATGCCAAACCAAATAAATTTATTCCAATTGCATTTTCATTAAATCCAGGCGAAGAAAATAATCAATCATTCACTGCGCCAGCAGTATTTAAAAAACCAATTTTGAATGTTCCACATAATATAGTATTTGATGGAATTAAGCTGGATGGATATTATTTTGGCTGGCATGGATCTGGGCAAAATATTACGATTAAAAATGTGACAGCAGAACGTTATAGTGATTTGCAAGATAGCAATGGTAAGAATATTGGTGGAGTTGGCTTTTGGTTCCCACCGCCGCATTTGTTTTATTTTAATACGCCACCGACTTGGGACGTATCCTTACTGAATAATAACTTTCTGATTAATAATATTAAAGATAATGGCGTACGTAAAGGACTAGCACGAGATAAGGGTAAAGGTGCACCAATTAGTGGACATGCGGTGTCGTTAAAAATTCAGGCAAATAATAGTCTAGTTGAAAGCTATATTTCCTTACGCCCTGATGGTTTTATGGATGTTTTATCTTCAACTAATTTGACCGTGAGAAATGTTACGGCAAGTTACGATTCTTCTTTTATTAACTATACTTTGCCGATGCTACGCTTTACACAAAAAGGCAATCATAATATTACTTTCGAAAATATTGCATTAAGAGATAATGCATTGATGACTAATATGCACCCAGTGCGTGGTTCAGATGATGAAAGTAATACCAATATTCGCTTTATCAAAACAAGGGTTCAATTAAATAACTGGAGTGAAGACAAGTCACCAATGTACAGCCCAACAGTCAAAGGAACTGTACCATATTTTGGTGGTAAAGGAAATTTTTTCGATATTAAAGCCAGTTATGTAGGCATGCTTAAAGATCCCTCTGGGTTGAGTGTCTTTGACCCAGAGTCGGTTAATTATGGTAATAATTCATTGCGTAATATTCCTGTGGGCTCATTTGGGTTGCGTACGTATTTAATTCATAATACAGGAGCAATCACATTATATGATTTAGTATTTCCAGCTGAGTCAAATTTGCCAAGTGGAATGTCATATGATGAGACACGCAGCACCTGTAGTGTGACTGGTAATATGTCTTTACTTAAAGGTGAAGCTTGTAAGTTAGTCTTCAGGTATAATTCTACGTTGTATGGAGTTAACGCGAACTATGTTTTAAAAATATTAGCCAAGAATAAACAGAATAAGCTTGTTAAAAGCAGAGATGTTTATATTCCATATTCATCCCGTTAAATTTAGTGATTGAGTATAAATACATAGTTGCTATTTATGAATAAGTTATTTTAATTCTGTATTTTATATTGGCTTTACAATTATAATCATGGATGCGGTTATAAGCTGATAATTTTTTGTAACCACTCAGCCAATTTTGATGTTTAATATATTGCTGTGTTTTACTAGTTTGTTTTGATTGCTTGATTTTATGTTAACAGATATTCAATTAATTAATCTATAATCTGAGTAGTCGTATTTTTTGTATATGTTGCAAAGGTACTTATGAATATATTATTTATTTTTTCACGTCACTCAGGTGATCCGCACGATTCAACGTTGACTAAGGACATTTCGGATGAATTTGCGCGCCAAGGTGCTAATGTCTATGTGATGACCATGCTTGAAGAGCGTTATGGGCAAGAGACTAGTTTAAGTCTTGAAAATGGTTATCATGTTCTACGGGTTAAAACAGGCAACTATTTTAACACCAAGACTAAGCGTGAAAAAGTGCTGACGATTCTAACCTTACCAAGTAAATTTGTCGCAGCAGCTAAAAAAAACTTGAGTAACATTAAGTTTGATTTAATTCTTGCGCACACGCCGTTTGTTTCGAGTAATAAGATAATTACGCCGTTAAAAAAATTCTTTGGTTGTCCAGCTCATCTAATCTTATGGGATATTTTCCCTCAAAATGCTTGGGATATTGGCATTATTCGAAATCGTATGATTTTTAGTTTTTTTAAACGTGCCGAAATTAAAATGTTATTAGCCTATGATCAAATTTGGTGTATGTCTGATGGCAATGTTAAATATGTTCGTGAACATTACCCAGAGCTCGTGACGGTTAAAATTGAGCGCTTATACAATAGTGCCAAAATTATACCGCTACAAAAAATTAATCGAACGCAGCTACGGGCTAAATTTGGCTATACAGATAGTGATGTCGTGGCGATCTTTGGTGGTAATATGGGTGTTCCACAACGGCTGGAAAATATTTTTGCTTTGGCTAAATTAGCCCAAGATGAACATTTATTGGCTAAGTTTCTTTTTGTTGGTAGTGGTACACAAACTGATGTTTTACGTGAATCGGTAAAACAATTAAATTTAAAGAGTATTCAATTTGTTGAACAATTACCACGTGATGAATATCAAGATATTGTTTTAGCTTCTGACATTGCTTTAGTTAGCCTTGATCAACGTTTTACCGTGCCTAATTTCCCTTCTAAAACCACCGACTACTGTAAATCAGGCTTGCCGATTTTAGCCAGTCTGGATGATTGTTCTGCTAGTGATTATGGTGATTTTCTGGTTAATATCGCACGTTGTGGTAGATTTGCTCATGCTGGGGATGCTCAGGCATTGTTTAAGGAGTTTTTAAGTTTATATCAAAATAGTGCATTGCGTTGTAAATTGGGCGCCAATGGACGTAAGTTTTATGAAAAAGAGCTGGATGTTAATAATGTCTACCATGAAATAGTTGCATCGCTGGTGCTTAATTTAGATAAATAGAATTGGGTTACAGTTGACGTTTTGTGTGGTAAGTGCTGAAACTGAGTCAACCAAAAAATTTGAAATCAGTTTGGATATTTGATTAATTTTGGTTTATATATAAAGGCTTTTTTGTTTAGATAATGGCTATTTTGACCACTTAACATCAAAAAATTCTCTAGCTCTTAAATTAGCCATCACCGCAGTATTTTTATAATTTGAATTATATATAACAACTTGATTGTTTTTAATATATGCGATTGTAGTATTATCTGCTGCAAAACTTCCAGACAATATTTTACCTGCATCAATTTTGCGGGTTACGCCAGTTTTTAGATTGTAATACATCAGATCATATCGACCGCGACTACCATGAATATATAATATTTTTGAACCATCGCCTGAGATTCGTCCGGTGGTATTATTTAGTCCGATTGATATTTGTTTGGCTTGGGCCGTATTTTTGGATTTAAGATATATTTGAGGTTTAGAGTTTTTGTTGGATGTAAAGATTAAATTTCCATTGCCAATATCTGCTTCGGTCTCGATTGAATCTGTACTTACAAGTGGCTGTGCCGTTTTTTGGGCTGTGTAATTGTGTAAATCTATTTGATAAATATGTGTCCCATAGTCTTTACTCAAAGACACTAATAATGAATTACCATCAAAAGCAGGCGATGAGTTCGAACCATCGAAATTTGCAACAATATAACGCTTGGCCGTGTAAATATTTTGAATGTAAATAATTGGTTTTCCATTTTCATAAGAGACGTAAGCGAGGCTAGTGTTGGATGCGTTCCAAGATAGCGATGTAATTGGCGCCTTACTACTTACGATGGTTTGAATATTTTGTCCCGAAAAATCGCTGATAAGAACTTTGTATTTTCTGTCATTATCGAATATTGCTAAAGCTATTTTGGCGGAAAATAGTTGTTGCCGAGCTGCGTGATCAGTTGCATAGTTACCTTGAGCTTGAGGCTTAGCCATTGGTTGCTGCTGAGCCAAGAATACATGGCTTTGATTTAAGGCTAAAGTAGAATATGAATTCATCAAGGTAGTTATATTGTAATGATTAGTAGTTATTGCAATTTTTTTTGGAGTTTTAACTCCGCTATCGTTATGACAAATATTGGTGGTTAATAATTTATATAAATCTATACTTTTCTGTGATTGTGAATTCAGACGGTTATTAATACTATGATACGGAAATAAGTTAACCGCAAGACTGGATTTAATTAATATCGCAAATATGAATGTTTTTTTCATCGCTATGATCTACAGATATACCTTTCGGATTGGTTCTAGAAGTTGAGTGTTATTGTTATCAAGTTAATTCACATTAGCAATTGATGAATTTAAATCATGTAATTAATTCAGTTTATGATTATAAGATTAAATTTACTAGAGCTGCGTTTTATAGATTTATGAAGTTTGGTTTATCTAACGGCTTATTTTGCGATTTCGAGTAAATTAATAATTCAATTGGATTTGTGGCTAATTAAACTAGCTAGTCAATGCTAAATAACCCACAATATTTACCAGCCGGATTTTCTAGCTATTATTCTTTCTGGATATTTTGCAAAAATAAGCAATAATAAAGTAAGAAATAGCCCTTAGGATCATTCGTTGTTTATAGGTAATAATCTCTACCAAGGTAGTGTTCAATTTATCACCAAGACGCTCTTTCAAACGATTCAAACCCATCCTACATTTTGATTTAATTCGCTTATCTTGTGCTGATAAGATTAGTGGAGTATATATTGACAAGTGTGGGCATTGTATTATGGTTAATAATACTAATTTACTTGATTGTTGCGATAGTGTTAACACTTGGTATTTTGATGTAATTAGAACAGTATGTTGATGGTGCGGAAGAAGAGACTCGAACT
>JACCDZ010290789.1_pt1 | contig 32647 bp, 31 predicted proteins | sample 7449551 | NCBI WGS metagenome assembly JACCDZ01 (sample SAMN15323452, study PRJNA562643) | freshwater metagenome | isolation source: river surface water | place: USA:Blue River Watershed | collected 2017-08-18 | reverse complement strand
CCGGCGCGCTGAATGAAAATTTGTGGCACCGACTCCGTTTCCTTGGTGCCTTGTCGGACTAAGTCCGCAACGCGGGCGATGATGCCGACCTACAGGACAACTGCAGGTAGTAACAGGTTTTGTTGCATGGTTTGTTGGTGGCTGGAATTGTGATTTTCCCTTCATGTTTATAACGGAACACGTGTTCCAAAATAAAATATACTCCTCAAACAAAATTCCGCAAGTGCAAACTATTTTTTAGAAGCTTTAATGAAGGCTGTAAATAGAGGGTGTGGCGACAATGGTCGTGCCAAAAATTCTGGGTGAAATTGTGTACCCAACATGAACGGATGTTTTTTCTTGTCGAGTTCAGCAATTTCCATCAACATTCCACTTGGTGACTTGCCAGAAAAAACTAAACCAGAATTCTCGAGCGCTTCAATATAATTCGGATTCACTTCATAGCGGTGTCTGTGTCTTTCTTCAACAACTTTTTCTCCATAAGCAGACAGAGCGACACTTCCCTCTTTTAGTTCACATTTGTATGCACCAAGTCGCATCGAACCGCCGTAATTATTTTTTGCCAATTTTTCTTTTTGATCTTCCATAATATCAATCACCAAATTTTTAGCTTTCGGTTTAATTTCACGTGTGTGTGCGTCTTCAATTTTTGCAACGTTTCTCGCATATTCAATTACCATCAATTGCATTCCGTAACACAAACCAAAATAAGGAATTTTATTTTCTCTACAATATTTAATTACATTAATTTTCCCTTCAATTCCTGTTTCACCAAATCCTCCGGGTACAATTACGCCATCATAATTTCCAAGCTCGCTAACTTTTTCAGGATGCTTTTCAAATTCTTTTGCACTGAGCCACGTGATTTCAGGCTTAACACCTTCTGAATACGCAGAATATTTTATCGCTTCAATAACAGAAATATAAGCATCGCTCAAAACAAAATCACCAGAGTCAAAATATTTTCCAACGATTCCAATTTTCACTTTTTTCTCGGCACTTTTAACTTTTGAAACAAATGCGCGCCACTTGTCCAATTTTGGTTTTGTGACTTTTAGTTTAAGGGACTTTGCAATCAATTCGCCAATCTTATCCTTTTCAAAATTCAACGGCACATCATAAACACTCTCGATATCAGGCGCAGAAATAACATTTTGAGTTGGGATGTTGCAGTTCAAAGCAATTTTCTCTTTTCGTTTATGATCCAGAGGAACTTCGGCACGCGCCACAATAAAATCCGCATTGATCCCATAAGAGTTTAATTGTCGAATCGCATTCTGGGTCGGCCTAGTTTTCATCTCGCCCAATTTTGATGGCACCGGCAAATATGAAACCAAAACAAAAATCACATCGTTTGGTTTTCTCAATTTCAAGGTTCGCGCAGCTTGCATAAATAATTCATTTTGATAATCACCCAAGGTTCCACCGATTTCAATAATCGAAACATCAGATTTATTATCCTTTGCAGCCTTTTCGTAGCGCACAATAATTTCATCACGCACATCTGGAATCGCCTCCACACATCTACCTCCGAATTTCAAATTTCTCTCCTTTGAAATAACATCCAAATAAATCATACCCGAAGTCATGTAATCAGAATTTGTTAGCGACCTATTTAAAAACCTCTCATAGTTCCCCATGTCTTGATCTGTTTCCAAACCAGAATTCATGACGAAAACTTCTCCATGTTCTGTTGGATTCATCGTTCCTGCATCAACATTTAAATAAGGGTCGACTTTTGTTAAGTTGACCCTGTACCCCATCGATTCTAAAATTGTTCCAAGCGAAGCTGTTGAAATACCCTTTCCCACACCGGACATCACGCCACCAATAACAAATATATATTTATGTTTGCTCATGTTAATAAATTATAACAAGAAAAGGGTGCGATTTGCACCCTTTACTTTTTTCCGAATGGATTTTTTAATTTAGTTTTTCAAATATTTCTTGATGGCAAACATACTTGAAATTGAACCTATCACAAGCCCTGCCCCAACTAGGATCAGGAACAATTGCACAAAGTTTGAAACATAATATCCAAACATATCAAAGTCAAAAAACGCATTTGCAATTTTTGGACCAATGAAATATGAAATCGGATAGAACGCAATCAATATAACTATTGCGGAAATTAATCCATACAGTGCGCCCGTGACAACGAATGGGCCTGTGATATAAGCATGTCCTGCACCCACCAGGTTCATAACTTTGATTTCATCCTTTGAGATGTAGATTGCAAGTCTGATTGTATTTAGAGTGATAAGAATTGATAGCAAGATAAAAATAATCGTGACGATGAAGCCGAAACTTTTTATTGCCTTCACGATTGAAGTTAATTTCTCGATCACTGCCTGCTTTTCAAAATAATTTATTTTCACCACGATTGAAGACAAATCAGATTCAGGATATTTTTGACTAATGTATTTTTCAATGTCGGCGTATTGTTCAATTTGTTTTGCTTTGATATTGATTGACGGATCAAGAGGATTTTCATCAAGTTCGTTCAATGCACCAATTAAATTTGGATTGTCTTTGATTGATTCAACATAGTCGTTTAGTGCTTCGTCGGCTGAAACGAAAACTGCAGATTCAATTTCTGGAAGTTTTTCAAGTTCTGATTTTAATGCATCAATTTGTTCTTGGGTTGCACCTTTGGTTAAAACCACATTAACCCCAACGCTGTTTTTTAGAGAAAACAATGAGTGATTCAAAATCGCAGTCAGGAAAATTACAGTCATCAATATCGATAGTGTAATCGTCATAATCATAACGGCACTAAAAGAAACAAGTCCGCTTCTCACAAAATTTGTGAAACCTGTTCTAAAAACTCTTTTTACATTAATCCAAAACATAATTATATTGTGTATTTACCAGACTTATCGTCCCTAATAATTTTTCCGTCTTCCATCGTTATCACTCTTTTTCCAATCTCCTCCACGACTCCTCTGTTGTGAGTTGTCATAATAACAGTTGTGCCAAGGTCATTAATTCTTTTGAAAATTTGAACGATTTCATAAGTATTAATTGGATCAAGGTTTCCAGTTGGTTCGTCAGCAACAATTACATCAGGTTGATTCACAATCGCACGCGCAATTGCCACCCTTTGTTTTTCTCCTCCAGATAAATGATGAGGAAAGTTATTTGCCTTGTGTTTCAAATCTACAAGTTCCAAAACATACGGAACATCTTCGGCGATTTCTTCCTCGGTTCTGCCAGCTGCTTCCATAGCGAAAGCAATATTTTCATAAACATTTTTATTTGGAAGAAGTCTAAAGTCCTGGAATATTGTTCCAATTCTTCGACGTAGTTTGTTGACTTCACCCTTACTTAGATCGTGAACATCCATTGATTCAAAAAAGACAGTTCCATCTGTAGGTTTTTCTTCAGCAAGAAGCATTCTGAGAAGTGTAGTTTTCCCAGCACCTGAATGTCCAACAATCGTCACAAATTCATGAGGTTCAATTTTTAAATCAACACCATGAAGTGCTTTGGTATTGTCATCGTAAATTTTTGTAACTCTATCAAAGTAAATCATAATTTTTTATTCTTGTATAAATAAGTCTAAGTCGCCGGATAAAATTTTATCAACATTACTGCTCTCAACATCAGTTCTGTGGTCTTTAACCATTTTATATGGATGCAAGACATACGATCTGATTTGACTTCCCCATTCTGCATTTACAGTCTTTGAAATTGCCATTCCTGATTCTCTGCTCTCTCTTTCCTTTATCATATGATTATACAGTTTTCCGCGAACAATTTCTAGGGCTTTTTCCCTATTTTGATTTTGACTCCTTTCGCTTGATACAAAAGCAGAAATGTTTGTTGGTTTGTGCACGATTCTAACCGCAGTTTCTCTCTTGTTAACGTTTTGTCCGCCTGGGCCACCAGATCTGGTGTATCCAATTTCCAAATCGTCTTCTTTGATTTTAATTTCTTCTGCGTCATCAAAAACAGGAATTATTTCAATCATTGCAAAAGAAGTTTGTCGTTTGTCATTTGAATTAAAAGGAGAAATTCTAACCAATCGATGCACGCCCGATTCATGTTTTAATTTTTTATAAACATTTTTTCCATCAATTTCAATTGTGATTGAACGATATCCTCCGTGATCATTTTTATTTTCATCCAAAAAACTAATTTGCCAATTGTTTTTTTCGGCATATTTCATATACATTTCCAAAAGCATTCGCGCCCAGTCCTCGGCGTCATCTCCTCCTACCCCTGCAAAAATATTCATAACTGCTGACCCCTTGTCATATTTGTTTCCTCCTTCAAGTTCAGTTTTCAAATCCTGCATCTCTTTAATTTTTTGTTGAGCTTGTGCAGGATTATTCCAAAAATCTGCCGAAAGCATTTCGTTTTCGATCTCTGTGATTTTATTTTGAATCTTGTCTTTATTCATTGTTTTTTTCCTCACTTTTTTCAGGATTTTTTTCGTCTTTTTCTGCGGGCAAGTCTTCGGGAAATATGATGTGTTTTGTGTACTTAACAAAAATTAATCCCCCACCCAAAACCACTAGTAATCCCACAACCACAAAGCCAATCATGAAAACCGGGTTCTTCAAAAGCACCACAAAGTTTCCTCCAAATACTAAAATCGTTGCGGGAATTAATCCTACGAGAAAATTTATTATGAAAAATTTTGAGAATTTTATTTTTGTTAAGCCTGCCGCATACGCAACAATTTCTGGCATCGCAGCAAAGCATACTCTCGCAAATAAAAATCCGCCTGTCGTCTCCATTACATGAATAACTTTTTTTGCAGATGGCATGTTGCGTTTACTTAACATTCTTTCAACAATTTTTTGTCCAAGCCTGCGACTGATTGCAAATGCAATAACTGAACCAAGTGCGTCACCAATTACAATATAAATTAATCCCGACCAAAATCCGAAAACAGCACCTGCGATTGGATACAAAGGCGAACCAGAAAGAGGTGCAAAAACAATTGTGCTAGCTTTGAGTGCAATTAAAATTATTGGACCCCACACTCCTGCTTCTAAAATTTTTGATTGTAAATTTTCAAAGTCAAAAAATATTACAGCAAAAACTATCACAACGAGCACGACAATCAAACCAACAATATTCTCGAGAATATCTTTTTTATTATTCATGAGCCAAGACCGGGAATTGAACCCGGGACCTCACCCTTACCATGGGTGTGCTCTACCAACTGAGCTATCTTGGCTTCCTCAAGCCGTTTTAATATACTACTTCATTTTGAGGACTTTTTCAAAGACTATTTTTCAAGGCCTGACAAGAAATTTCCAACATAATACGCGATAAGTGCAGCAAGTGCACCTATCAAAAAAGTTTCAATCGCACTTTTGAATTTTGATTTTCCTGTGACGAGACCTTTGAAATATCCGATAAGGAAAAAAGCGACACCAGTCAGCACGCAAGATAGATAAAATTGATTTTGTACCGGAACGAGAAATGCAAAAATTGGCACAAAGCCAATGATGAGGAATGCAACAAAAGTTGTTATGCCCGAGGTCGCAGGTGAAATTTCAAGTCTGCTTTGTTCTAAATCAGATTCAGATTTTTTTGAAAGATAATTTGATACACCCATCGAGAAGCCATCCGCAAACAAGTTCGCAAACCCAAGTATTAAAATTATTACCGATGAGAGAGACGCACCTACCACCCCAGAGATCACCGCAAAGGTTGTAACAAGGCCGTCGATGCCTCCAAATACCATATCTGGTAAATATTTTCGTAAGTTTTTCATGGAAATATTATAGCACAAAGGGTCAGGCACTAATTCATTTTTCTTCAGAAAATAATAACAACCTTTTTACATCCTCCGCAACAACAGGATTTAAAAGGTTGTTATTATTTCCTAAACCATTATAAGTCAGCACCTGACCCCTTTGGAGCCGAAAGTGGGGATCGAACCCACGACCTGTGCGCTACGAGTGCACTGCTCTACCAACTGAGCCATTTCGGCAAGCAGGCGAACCTGCGAGCTATTTATATCTCAAACGAAAATGCAACCTTGGCTTGATCATTCACGCCAACATAATTAATTCCAAATTCAGCAATTGAAATTAAATAATTTCCACTAAAGATGTTTTCTTTTTTAACGACATCAAATGTAATTGCTTTTGTCACACCTCGCAAGGTAAAGTTTCCTGTGACTTTGTAATTATTGTCAGAAATTTTTTCAACTTTTTCTAAATCAAATATTGCTTGAGGATTTTTTGCAATATCAAAAAAATCTTCGCTCTTTAGGTGATTATTCAATCCATCGATTCCTGTGTTCACGCTTGATAACTCAATAACAACTTGTCCGTCAATTGGCAAACCGTTTTGATCAAGAGAGATTTTTGAATATGAAACTGAATCAAAAGAGAAATCGTGAAATTTTCCAGCTGGACCATATCCGGTTATTTTAATTGCGGGATTTTTTAATTCTAACTGAGAAGTCGTTGTTGATGCAGTGTTGTTATTAATGACAGAATCCTGAACATTTGCAGAGTTTACATCGTTCGGAACGCTGTTTTTGCTAACAAAATTAACTCCAATAATAACTAATAAAATGATTAAAATTGCAATTATATATTTTTTCATAGGGGTGTATTATAACAAAATTTCAGACTTAAGAAAGTTTTATTTTGGTTCTCCGAAAAATTGCACTACAAAAATAGCTTTTTTTCCTTTGTAGTATCCTTCTGCGGTTGCTATTCCGATTTCAGAAAAATTATTTCTAAAAATATTTGCGCGGTGAGTTGGACTTTCAAGCCAGGCATTATGAACATCCTCTGATTCGACAAAATTAACTGCCAAATTTTCACCCGCGTTTTTGTATTGATATCCTGTCTGATCAATCCAATACCAAGGTTTTGATCCATCAGGAGAAACGTGCGCAAAATAACCTTTTTCTGCCATATCATCTGCCTTTAATTGTGCCGCCCGGGTGAGCAAATCATTTCCTTTTAATTTAGAAAGTTTTTCTTCTCCGCGAGACGCATTAGTTAAATCAATCAAGGTTGAAGATAAAACATTTGCAAGGTTGTACAGGCGTTCACTTTTTATAAAAGAAAAAAGTCCAACTATTGTAATAAAAAACAAAATGAATGTGGCAGAAAAAATTTTCTTTTTGTTTTTTGTCATAAGTTTATTATATCACGCTCAATAATTTTTTTGTGAAAATAAAAAATCCCCCATCGCTGGAGGATTTTTTAAGGAGTTTGTTACTTAATTATTGGTGTAACTTCTGAGTTTGCACACTTGAAATTATTTATAAGTGCTCTGGTTGTTTTAAAAACATATCCAGTTGGAGCTGTTATTCCCCAAGGTGTCAAAACTTCTTTAGCGTATTTAGCTTGGAAATTCATAACTGCTTGGTGAGTAAGTGGTCCGAAGAATCCAGTCACAGGTAAACCTGCTGACATGTGTTCATTTAGGAATGTTTGAAGTTTTTTTACTTCTTCAACATTATTAACCATTCCTTGTCTCATGTATGTTGTTAAGTACATTGTGCTACATGATTCTTCACCTGTGAAAGCACCCAAAACTTCTCCGGCTGTATCAGCTGTTGGAGCTGGTGTGATTCTTCTTGAACCTCCACCTGAAGTTCTTCTTGTTGGTGTTGTGACTTCAGGGGTTGTTGTTGGAGTTGATGTAGCTATAACTTCATCACCATTACTATCATCTTCTCCTGGTGTTTCAGATCCATCTCCTGTTGGAGTTGTTGTTGAACCATCAACACTTGTATCATCGTCTGCAGGAGCACCAGATTCATCTCCTGTTGGAGTTGTTGTTGAACCATCAACACTTGTATCATCGTCTGCAGGTACCAAAGCAAAAACGCTAGTATTTGAAACGAGCAATAAGGCAAAAGCTAATAATAATATTTTAATTGATTTCATTTTTATATTCATAATTAAATAAGTAATAGGTAATAATAATACACAATAAATATGTCTTAGTCAACCCCTTTGTGTGTTGAAAAATAAAAAACCGCCCTGCATTTGCATACAGGGCGGTGGGTGTTGTCTCACCATTACTACTGCCGGGCAAGCCGGTAGAAATACTTCGGGGCGCTTGGGTAGTCAATCAAAGGAATGACACCAATAGTCCCTTCGCGTTTCCATACCCAGTTTCCGTCGGAAGCCCAATCAACAAGGTTGCTTGATTTCTGGAACTTGACGGGTTCTCCAATCGATTTCCAGCGAAACGTAGGCGTACCGGTGATAGTGGGTGGCGGATGGCTCATATCATTCCCATAAACCCACTTCTCAACAGAAACAGAGCCAACGGTACACGTGTACTTGATTGCGAGTTTGTTCGCTTGCATCCAAGTGATTGTATTGTTGATCCTCTGCTGATCCGTACCAGATCCTGACGGCAAGTAACCTTTACCTTGACCACCGAAGATGAACCCGGTGGAGGCATCACTGCCATTCTGGATGGTTGCAATAGTGTCATCCGAGGTTCCACTTTTACCATCAACTCCTGGCGACATGCGTAGCCGGAAGTTATTGACCGTTCCAAGTGTTGTTGTGGTGAAAGATCCGTACGGTTTGTACGAGGAAACATCCCAAACATATGGCTGCATCGTAAGAGTCACAGAAGACGGGACAAAAGTCGACCCATCATTCGCGAACACACCAAACGCTACGTGGTAGCGATTGCCATGTTCTCCGGTTCCTGTCGCGACAACACCATTCCATGCCTCGGGTGTTGGATTTGGAGTAGTAACCATCCTGGAGTAATCCAAGGCGGTAATCATCGCCATTTCCTTGCCCGTGCCTACAGGGTTGCCGATTCCGGCCAGCTGATTCCGGATCTGGATCATCCGATTGCTGCTTGCTGCAGCCCACGACGGAGAGGATCCCGTTCCATCATTCGGCAGGTGTGCCCCGCCGAAGTAGACAATTTCAATTCCCGCAAACGCGGTGTTGAGGTTGATTGCAAAAAGTGACACGATCGCAATTGCGACCACCGACATTACATTCAGGGTCTTTTTCATAATAGAACGAACTTATTTGTTCGCCCATAATACTACACAACATTTCAAAATAGTCAACCCCGTCATGTGTTCTAATCATTTCCCCTGCCGAAAAATTTGACACCTCCTGTATAATAAGAGTTATGGAATACATTTATATATTTTTAGCCGGGATTGTAATCATGCTCGTTTCCCTATCTGGTGTTATCTTTTTATCAAAGAAAATGGAATCGTGGCTTGATACAAACCTAAAATTGCTCGTCAGTTTTTCTGCCGGAGTCTTTTTGGTCATTTCTTATCAATTAGTTAACGAGACACTTGAACATTCTGAAAATTTAATCATCGCAATTAGTACAATTTTATTTGGAATTGTAGCCACCGCCCTAATCAGCAAGCTTCTTCCAGAGACTCATCATCATGATACTCCTCACGACTGTCACCATAAAATAAATGCAAACAGAATTTTATTTGGAGACGCCCTACACAATATTGCAGACGGTTTTATTTTAGTTCCAGCATATTTAATAAGTTTGGAAGTTGGAATAATTTTAACAATGGGAATTATTGTTCATGAATTCATTCAAGAGATTTCTCAATTTTTTATTTTGAAAGAAACTGGAATGTCTACAAAAAACGCACTTTTGAAAAATTTACTTGCATCATCAACAATCCTAATTGGTATCGCGCTCGGTATTTTTGTTTCAAATTTTCACGAGCTTGAAATTCTAATTCTCGGAGTTGCAGCAGGAAGTTTCCTCTACGTATTTATTGTCGACTTAATGCCAAACATAAAAAGATCAATCCCGCTTGCAATTGCAGGCGCGATTGTCTTTATCTTAATTAGTGGTTTTACTCACTAGTTTTCTTGTCACTACTAATAAACGACGTACTAACAAACAACAGTCCAACTAGGATAAATGTAACTACCCTAACTGCCAATTCCATTTCCCAAACATCAACCAAAATTAATCTTGCCACAACGAGCAGTAATAATACGGAACCATAATATCTATAAACTATTCTGTTATTTCTCTTTCCAAAAAAGTACGAAATGATTCCAACAATTGTGTATACAGCTAGGGATGCCATTACAGCCAAAGCATACTCAAGAACTGCATTTGTTGATAGCCAAATCAAAACGAAAAGATAGAAAGAGCCAAATATCATCATGTATGAATAAGGCCTAAATTCCATTCCTGTTTTTTCATCAGGATAATTCTCTTTGTTTGTCATAAAGAAGAATAATCCAACCGCAAACAGCGATAGACCCATACACAAAATTACAGCAAAGTCTTCATGCAAGAATGAGTTGTACCATTTATTTGAAACAAAACTTTCCAAAGTTAATATGGCCGGACCAATCATTAATAAAGAAAGTTTTTCACCAACATCAATTCTAGAAGTTGCAATATATCCGAGGATTGAGACAAGCGCACTCTCAAAAATATATGCAAACACTAATGCTGTTCCATCTAATTCCATTGCTGTTACCAAAGCTAAATAAACAACTGATATTGCCGAATAAATATAAAAGAATTTAATTTTTCTTGCATACTTGAACACAATCAAACTTCCAATTGCAAAAATAATAATCCATAAAGTTAAAACAAAACTTTGCTTTGGCTCTGAAACATGTGCATATGTCCACAACAAGATTAATATACTGTTTACGAGAGCAATAACTGAATCATTTTCATCAACTTTTTCTTCAAATTTTATCAAGCTTGAGATACTTACAACAAAAAAGAATAATGACAATAAGAAGGCAAGAAACAAAACAATTTCTTTACTTGAACCAAGATCCCCAAATGAACCATAATATAAGCTATAACAAAGAACTGTAATGATGGCTGTGGCACCAACTTCTTTCCACTTTTTATAGAACATTACCGATACGGCCGAAATCGAAACAATGAAAATATAAAGGAAACGATTAACAACATCGTCAGTGATTGAATTAACAAGTGTTGGCGCAAGTGAGGCAGAGATAACTCCAATAACAGCCAAATTAATTCTGTCTTTTACCACAGCAGAAATCATCACAAACATTGAAGTTACAAAAACTATTCCAAGTGCAATTGTTGGATTAAAGAAATCATAAACAAACCTCGAAGCAACAACTGTAATTAAAATAATTAATTCACCGAAAACAGTAAATATTTCTCCTTGAGATGGACTTTTTTTGATTCTAAAAATCCCACCAAGCATAACCAGTAGACCGAATGCAAAACCAAGTGCAATTCTTCCAGATGGACCAATCCAATTATGAATGAAAGCATAGCTAACAAACCAGCCGAAGCCCATAACCATTAAAATTACACCTAGTTTCAATATCCAGTTTTCTTTAAACCACGCAAACACATCAAATTCCATAGATGATGTGTGTACTGGTTTATCCTGAGCAGATGTTGGTATAGATGCAAGTTGTTGTTGCAAATTTATTGGCATTACAGTTTCTGCTGGCTTTGCATAAGCCAAAATTTCAGTAGAATTTTCAGGTTTAATTTTTTTCGAAAGACTGCTTATCTGCGCCTGCAACGAGCTAGTTTTAGCAAGCAAGTACACAATTACGACAAAAAGGATTATTTCCATGTTTTATAATTAAATATTAATATAAAAATTATAGCACAACTTTTATTTAGCATTTTTGAGTTTTACTCCGTTCCCTCCTCTTTTATCTGATTAAGTTTTTGAACCCTTTTTGCTAGAGCTTTTTCTGCGTGTTTGAATTCCTGAATCAATCCTGTTAACAAAACTTTTTCTGCTTCGTTAATGTCGTCCAGGTTCTTGTCATTTTTAATAACCTTGATGTCTTCCATTGTATTTTCTCTCAATGTGTTTAGGACATGCATTGTTTCCTTTCTGATTTTCTTGATGCGTCTATTTCGATTCCTGTCTTTTGATATCAAAATGAATTTTATGATTACAACATAAATTACAAGTATCAATATTAGAATCGTTGATACGATTGGAACAAATACTGACAGAACATTTGAAACCTTTCTTGCAACGCTTAGGTATCCTTCACCGCTGACCTCTATTTCATACTCGGATGAAGCAATGAAATTTCCATCGGCACCGAACAATATTTTAATCATTGCTGAAATTTTTCCTGAATTATTAATTGCATCTGTCGTGAATGTGAATGAACCAGATGAGCTTGTTCTGCCCGTATATGATATTTCTTCTCCATCAATAACAATTTTTAATTCAATATCAGTGTTTGGGTATTCTGATTGACCCTCGATTGTGATTTTTTCTCCAACTTTAATTTCCTCTGGAATAGAAGTAATTACAGGTTCTTTCAGTGATGGGAAAGTTATCATCTCACTAATTCCGCTTGAATTTCCTGCGTTATCTACAGCTTCAATTTTTAATTCTTTTTCACCGACAAAATTTGGTGGGAAAGTAATTTTTGCAACACCGTCCTCTACCTTATTCATTTCAATTTTCTCTTGACCATCTACACTGAAAATAAATTTAGCGATTCCTGAAACTGAATCTTGACCTCGAACAATCATTTCGAGAAGTCCATTTTCATTTATAGTATTCGAAACAATTTCAATATTTTTTGGTACAGAATTATCAATTTTAATTTTCTTGTGGGTAACCTTTCCCCAACCTGCATCATTTTGATATTTAATGTGGAAATACCATGTTCCATCATCAATTGCTTCTATCTTTTTTGAACTAATTGGATTTGAATATAATATTGTTGGATCTGAATCAGGATTTTTTCCAAGCAGAGTTTTAACTGCAATGATATTTTTTGGCAGAGTCCAACTTAAATTAAAACTATCAACAGAGAACCAATCATCTGAATTTTTTATTTCTGAAGAAGTGATAACAGGTGCCGACGGCAAAGATGTGTTTTGTGAAGGTGTTGAAGTTTGAACTGGCGGTGTTGTTTGAACATCTTCACCGACAGAAGGAATAACCGCACCTGCAACATTAATGGTTGTATTATATTTTCCATTCAAAACATCAGTACCCATTCCATCATTTGCACGAACGCTTGCTGATTGAAAATCAACAATCGCACTTCCAGCTTTTATAGCCTTCATAAAAATAGTAATAATTTTTCCCTTAGAAGCCGAGTATCCTGGATTTGGAATACCACCATTAAAAGTTATTGCATTACCAGAAAAAGCAGGTTGCTCTACCCATAAATTCAAAATAGAACCAGCGGTACTGATTGATTGAATTTCCAAAACGTCAGATGTTAATTTCAAAACACCCTCCACACTGTTTATTGGTTCACCGTCTGCGTTCACATAAAGAGAAACCGCCACAATATCGCCAACTTTTAAATTACTTCCATTTGACTCAAGAAATAAATTTGCCGCTTCTGCAGTTTGAAAACCAGAAAACAAAAAAACAAGTGCGAGTGCAATTATTTTTTTATTAATTCTTTTAATCATTTTTTAAAAAACTTTTTAGCATACTTCTTGATCAAAACTAGGACTACCGTCGCAATCAAAATCACAAACCAATTAATTCCCTTGTCACCTGAAACTGCGTCGCTCGCATCCTGTGTTACTACTCTAATATTACCAGCATTATCAATTGCTTTCACTGTTAATAACTTTGTTTTTTCTTGATTTCTGAGAACATAAGTGTTTCCAGTTCTAATAGACGGAAAATCATCTTCGACAATTTCATATCTATTTATTCCTGAATCATCATCGCTCGTGTTAAAACTTGCAAATAATTTTCCATCAAATAAATTTGTATCGCGCCCGATTTCAATTTTGAAATCATTTGGAATTTTTTTGTCATTCAAAATAATATCTACCAATTCATTTTTTTCACCAACCTTTGGGCCCACAGAAATTTGTTTTGAAGAATTTGAAACGGCAACAGATGTTCCCTTTCCATCATTCAAAAAAGCATTCGTTTCAAAATTTGAAAATTTTAATGAGCCAGCTGATTTTGGTTCAATTGCGATTGAAAACATTTTCAGAGAAGAACCATATACGCCTGCTGTCGATCCGCCAACAAATTCTATCTCACCTTTATTATACGAGGGTCTATTTGGCCATAATTCAAAAATAGAACCCGCAGTGCTTAAACTTTTTATTTCATAATTACCCTCGATTTTAATTTTTCCTTCAACCGAGTTGATTTCCTTTTCATCTGAATTTAAATACACATTCAAAACAACCACATCGCCAGAATTTATTTCATCAACAGGCTTTTGAACCTCGAGTGTAATTGCGTGTGAAAAAACTGGCAACAAAAATATTGCGAGAATTGAAAATAATTTTGTGAATTTAATTTTTATCATATTGATTTTCCTTTAGTACCCCACTGTGCAAGCAAGATTGAAAAGTCTACAGAGCTAACTTGATTATCTCTATTAATATCTACGCATGGATTTTTAAATGGAGCTTTTGTTTTCCAGAATGCCAAAAGAATTGAGAAGTCAATTGAATTCACTTTTTTGTCTCGATTAAAGTCTGCTCCATTACATGCAAGGTTTGATGTATTGGCACTTGGACTGGTGGAGCCTCCGCCCCCACCTCCTCCACCGCCGCCCCCTCCGCCGCCACCAGAAGGTGGGGTTGCCGGACTTGCAATTGAAAAAGTTCTAGAAGATCCAGACTTTTCAGTTCCGAAATAAACTACAACCTTAAAAACATAATTTCCAGCGGATGGAACTGTTGCTGTTAAATTTGTGTTCCAATCTTCGCCAGGATTAATATATTTTGCACCAGTTCCTCTGTATACATCATCACCACCTCCACAAGAATTATTTATATCTGAAACAATACACCATTCATATTGATATTCATATCCTGCTAAACCTTCGTTAGTAACAGTCAGATTTGCTGTTGCGGTTGGTGTTGTCCCAGAAACACTATTCAAAATAACCTGCGCAGGTGAACCTGAAACTAACCAATAATCATTTGTTTTAATTGTCTTTCCGCTCTCAACTTCAGTTGCAATAACTGTTTCCCAAACACCCTGTGCAGCCGAACTTGGGATACTATATGAATACTCATATAAACCAGTTCCAATATTTGTCATTAAAACATTTGATACTACCGTGTTTCTTTCAGCATCGATCAGTGTGACGCGAGGGTCTACAAAAGAATTTTCCGCAGAACTTTGTTCATTTAAAATTTGAATTTTTGCTCTATATGTTTTTCCAATCTGCACAGAAGAATAATTCGACATAATTATATTCCAAGCAGAGTCCTGAGTTGCAACAGATGCCCTCGAAGAAATTGGACCATCAATATTCGTTGCGAGTAGTTTTCCAATTGAATCAACCGTTGTTAAGTTAGTTGTCAAAACATCCCAAACATTTTGCGCAGTTATATCATTGCCATTATCAGTCAATGACCTAACTCCGTTTGCCCACACAGCCTGTGCAACAGAGCTTGAAATAGATGACGTAGCATAATCAGTCAAAGTCCTGTTTGTCACATTCCAAACATCATCCGCTGTAATATTATTCAAATTATTTATATAAGTTCTGTTCGCCAAAATTTCAGAAACAATAGTTGTTGTTGCTAAATTAGTTTGAGTCTCAACATCCTCCTTTGTTGCAAGAGAACCAACATCAAGCCCCGCACCAGTTAGTGTTCTAACACCAAAATTCCAAACTGCTGTTGCAACCTGAGAAGGTATATCCAATAGAGATGTCGCGATTGAAGCTATAGAAAAACTCAAAGACGAAGAAGCATTTTCAATTTTTGTGTTTGTATTTCCGATTTCAGAATTAATTGATGAAGTTGCTAGATTTATTTGTGCCTCAACACCCTCTTGTGTGGCAAGCGCCTTTTTAACGATAAAAGTTCTATCTCCCTTGATTAAATCCCCTCCCAAAACACTCCCGCAGGTAATGTACGCAGGCCAAGCGCCCTCTGTTCCGTTCGATGGGATCAGATAATTGTAGTAATGCCAACCACTTGATTCAGCAGTCATCGATTGTTCATTCACTTTTACATCTCCATTAGGATCGCTAACTGAAACAGTACACGGCGTAGTTGTAGGTGTGTAATCATCATCATAAATAAATTCGCCAATCGTGATTGTTTCACCTACCGAAACTCGTTGTACTTCTGCAAAAATTTTTGTATCAGGAAACAGAAAAAAAATAAAAAATAAAAAAGTAGTTATATAGAATTTAAGTTTCATATATTTATGTAATTATAGTTTAATAACAGATTTGAGTAAAGAAAAAAACTAAAACTTATCCACATTAAAAATCAATTTTTAGCGCGCAATGTATGATAAAATTTAATGACAAATGAAATTGTTTCTAGACAATAAATATTCTTTCAAGTTAGTTAGAAAAAATAAATCTAATCCAAATTTAGAATCTACTAAAATCGTATCTGAGGAAAAAAATATCAGCGACAACGACAAGAGATCTTTTTTAAAATTTTTAGGTATTGCAGGTGTCGGACTAGTTGCTTCACAGGTCGTTCCTCAAAAGGCAGAGGCATTAATTATGGGTGGCACGCCATCAACTAGCACACTTGCAATTAAAAATGTTGCGAACCAAAAAATTAATCCTGCAACAGAGGAAACCGTGGCAACACTTGCAACTGAAGCCACTCTCTCAAATGTATCTACGGAGGCAACCCTATTAACGCGCGCATCTGAATCAACCTTGTCGGCTATCAAAACTAATTCAGATAAATTCTTGTTTGATATAAATGGAAATTTGTTAACTGCACAAACTGGAGGTGCAAGCGCTGTGACAATCAAAGATATATCTGGTGCGCAAATCAATCCCGCAACAGAAGAAAGCAACATCTTACTCAGAAGACTTTTAAGACAAGTTGATTCCCTTGCAGTTGTCGACTCAGCACAGAGACAAAAAATTACACTTGATTCAATCAGCGGTTCACTAACACTTAACGCGGTTAGCGTAGTTTCAAACATTGCAACCATCAGTAGCGTCGATTACAGATACATGTATATAGATACAGCCAGAAACGCATATGCAAACAGTATCAGAAATAATTTAACATTTTAATATTTTATGGCATTTTCAAATAATTTAAAAAGACAAGTTGATCTACCGGTATGGGAATGGTGTAGATTTGCTCCAACAGGAAATACAGGAGTATCTGGTTTTACAACAACAGAGGATGGAGACACTAGATACATATATTATATCGTTGCTTCTTTTTTCTATAGATATGACACATATGCAGACACATGGATGCAACTTGCAACTCCAAACATTGCGCCCACAACAACCCTTTCAATGAGAATGACCATGAATCGCGGATACCACGGTCGTGTTATTTCGGCAACGGCATCAACAGTAACAATTCCAGGATTACGAGGAAAAGTTTTTAATGGAAAAAAACTTAAAATACTCCAAGGAGCAGGACAAGGTCAAGAAAAAACTTTATCTTTTGTTTCTGAAAATATTCACGATTCTGGTATCATAACTTCTGTTTCAGCGGGTGCGAACTATATAGCAGATTCAACAAAAAAATGGAAAATCAATCAGTGGGCAGGTTACATGCTTGGTATTACTTATGGTACAAACAACACGCAATACAAAAAAATATTGTACAACGATGCCACAATTCTATATATCTCTGATGCCAACTTACAACCACATGATCCATGGAATAACCAAGCTTACCAAGCAAATGCACCTTACGTCGTACCATCTGTATCCGCAGGTTCCCAATCTCACTACACTATATTCTCATCGACATATTCAGTTGGTACAGACTGGGACACGACTCCAAATAACACATCTTTTTTTACAACACTGACTGGCGGAATTTATTTAGTTTCATCTGCATCTACTGCCCCATTCTTTTCATTGCAATATTATGATATTGCACATGATCAGTGGCAAACCAAAACAGTTCCTCAAGGTTTAATTCTTGCCGCAGCTGGTACCGATTTGGTAATGGAAAGAACTGGTAAGTTTGGAACCGCCTTTATTTCAGGCACAGCAACTTCTGTTGATTCCAGAAATTTGACTGATTCATCACAGGCATTAACACCTAATAGATACAAAAATTATAGAATTTTGATAACTAGTGGAACAGGTATAGGTCAAAACAGGAGAATATTAAATCACACAGCCACAACTTTTTATATACCTCGACCTTGGGATATTACCCCTGACGCAACTTCGACTTACGAAATCTGGGCGGACTTTGACAGAATTTATATTACAGGAAACGCATCATCTTCGATGTATGCATATTCACCTGAAAATGATTACTGGATGCAAGGACAAGCATTCGATGATGGAATTGTAAATAACATGGCAGTTAAGCTTAGCAATTGGATGCCATTTGGAATTTCATCAGGAACAAGGATTGCATCTGGTGTTAGAGCTGTAAATACAACCCCTACTGCTGGCGGAACAAACTATGTTGTTGGTGATGTTTTGACTTGTTCTGTTGGTGGTACAGGTGCAACTGTTATTGTCACAAGCATTACAACAGGAGGCGCTGTTACCGGTATTGAACTCGTGAACGCTGGCGTAACAACAGGATTTACAACTGGGACGGGCAAAGCAACAACGGGTGGTACGGGAACAGGATGCACAATTGAAATAACGAGCGTAGGTGTAACAGTAAAAGTTACAACAGCAACTAGTCATTTCTTGAGAACCGGTGACACGGTTACGGTTTCAGGGTGTTCTGATGCAACTTATAACACCTCTATGACTATTTTGTGTGTTAACGGACTTACAACTTTTGATATCGTAACTACAGCAGCTGCAAGCATGGCGGCAACAAGTTCTCAATCAACAACTGTTGTTGTTGATTCAACTAAGAGTTGGACAATTAACGAACATGTTGGAAAAATAATTGACATTAACGTAGCGGGTACAGGACCGACTTCACAAAAGAGATGGATTACTGCAAACACAGCGACAACGATCACGGTTGCCACAATTGTTGCTGGTGTAAACGGAACATCTAAATATGTGATTTATGATTCAAAAAGTTTTGCAGCAGATACTCAATACAAACAACCTGAAAAAAGTCGTGATGGTTTTGCGACGGGCGGATCAACTACAACATTGATTGATTCGACAAAAAACTGGAACATTAATCAGTGGGCAGGATATAAAATGCGAATTGAATCAGGAACCGGCTTTGGTTCTGGCGTAATTACAATTACTTCAAACACTGCGACTACACTCACTTACACAACTCAAACATTCACACCAGACGCAACTTCTTTTTATGAAATTGCTGATACATGGGGACTTGTGACCGCAGGTAACACAACATCATTGGCAGAAGGTTCTTCATTTAAAAATTGGACTACTAACCAATGGGCAGGAAAAAAAGTTAAAATAACTGCCGGAACAAACTTGGGACAAGAAGCTACTGTTTCATCAAACACTTCCGGAACACTCACAACTGGTACAATTTCTGCACCGGATACAACTTCAACCTATTGTATTTTGGGAATACCATCAAGAGGTGCAGGTACACAATTGATTTGGTTATGGGGAACAACAGATTCAACTTCTAAGGGAAAATTCATGTTGTGTCCAAGAGGAGGTGCTTCAAACACTGCCGATATTTATGACATTACAACTGGCACTTGGAATTACGGTTATTTCTTTTCTCCTCAACAGGAAACTTTTACAACTGGTTCAATGTATGCGTACGACGGAGTCGACACTGTTTATATGCAAAAGGATGCAACAGCTCGTGTGTATTCTTATAATGTCACAACGAATGAGCTTGCCTCTCTTGGTACAGCCCCATATGGACATGGTACCGCAGTCATTGGAAACAGAATGGAAATAGTTGAAACATCCGAAGGAATAAAATATTTATACATGATGCGTCACTCTGGAACCGAACTATGGAGAACCCTAATATTCTTTTAAAAATATATGAACATAGAATACATAATACAATTATTGAATAACAAACTTAATACTTTAAATCTTGCGAAGGATCAAGCTTTTCAAGTTGGAGATTTAGAAAGAATTAATGCGGTTAATTCTGAAATTTTAGAGGTTCAAAATACTCTTTCGAAACTTGGTTTGATTTCAACAATTGAACAGACTGCAATTGCAACTAATTCTACTGCAACAGAGGTAGTTAAAAATGGTATCGAGGCAACATTTAATCCAACAGTTATTACAGACGCGACAAAATGTTTGTTAAGTTTTAATATTGAGCCATATGCAACTGATCCAGATCATGAATTAAAAATTCAAAGCATTTTGGAAAAAATGGGATTGATGAATTCACCAGAACAAATTGAAATTTACTTGCGAAAAACTTCTCCTAATTCCCCACTAACTGGCGCAATGATTTACGGTGAAGCTGTTAAATATAACGTCGACACACGTTTGTTGATGGCATTGATGCAACAAGATTCAAGTTTTGGAACAGAGGGTGTTGGTGCTAGAACTTTTAATCCTGGAAATGTTGGAAATACCGGTAGTGCGGAGAGGACTTTCCCTTCATGGCAAGATGGTGTTGCCGCAGTTGCAATTTGGTTAGACGGACACAGAAGGAATGACACGGTTATACCTGCGGAAACTTCTTCGGAGGAAAATTCAGATGAAGATAACAGCACCGAAGATGAGGAAGAAGAAAATGTCGACACAGAGGATTCTAAAGACATTGAAAAAGAAACAGAATCAGTGCCCACCAACATCGTCGATGAAGTACCCGAGACTCCAAAAGCCGTAGAAGTAGAGCCAGTGGAAAACGCAACATCGACAGTCGAAGCAACCACAACACCCGAAGTAGTTGAACCCGCAATAGAGGAGCCTGCGGTAGTTACAGAGACTGTTGTTGAAACTTCTCCTGATACCTCAACGTCTACTGTTGAATAATTATTGCTAACTTGGAAAACGTATCTGAAAACATAAAAAAATTCTTGCCTTATTTGGAAGATATTAGGAATAGATTTTATTCCTCTACAATAATTGTGGTTTTATTTTTCTTTGTTGGTTTTTTTTCATCCGGCTGGATTATAAAAAATTTCATAAAAATTTTTCAAGTTGATAATGTAACCATTGCATCTAATTCCCCATTACAACTGGCAAATGTTGCAATCGATATTGGAATCTTTGTAGCACTGATGACGGCTTTGCCAATTTTTATTTATCACTTCTTTACATTCTCGTATTCAGCATTAACAAAAAAGGAAATCAAAGGTTTACTATTTAGTATTCCATTTTCTATATTTTTATTTTTAGTTGGGTTTTCGTATGGTTTTTTTATTTTGTTTTACTCTTTTAAGTTGCTTGCAGTTGTAAACGAAAGTCTTGGGATAAAAAACTTTTGGGATATTGCGACTTTCCTTTCCCAGACTGTGATAACGTCGGCACTACTTGGGTTAGTATTTCAATTCCCTCTTGTCGTTTCACTACTTCTCAGGATGCAGATAATTTCGATTGGATTCTTGCGTCAAAAAAGACGGATTGTTATTCTATTCTTGTTCATTTTGGTGTCTTTACTTCCTCCCACAGACGGTTTATCATTAATAGCAATGGCCTTGCCATTGTATTTACTATACGAGTTAACAATACTTACAAATTTAAATAAAAAACATGTTTAATTTCGGAACAAAAGAATTAATAATACTTGCAATCATAATTGTGCTTTTATTTGGAGCAAAGAAAATTCCAGAATTAGCAAAAGGTATTTCTGATGCGATAAAGCACCTGAGAGGAGCTGGTAAAGATGACAATTCAAAACAATAATTAATAATAATTTAAATACATAATATGTTTGGTTTAGGAACAAAAGAATTAATAATCATTGCAGTAATCGCAGTTTTACTATTTGGATCAAAGAAGATCCCAGAGTTAGCAAAAAGCATTGTAGATGCCATAAAACATTTTAGATCAGCATTCAAAGATTTGGATGACAAAGACTCGATTAATCCCCCAAAGAAAAAATAATTTCACATATACGCTGCAAATAAAAAACTACCCTAACAAGCGGTAGTTTTTGTTTATCAGTTTTGATTTGCAGTGTGCCCTGATTCGCGTTTAGCGAAACCACTTGCGCCACCATGCTCAACATAATAAACAATGAGTTCTTCTTCATCTTTTGGTTCTCTGTTGTAGCAAATACCAAAATAATAAACATTTTTGGGGCTTAAAGCTTCCTCCCTCTGTTTGATCATTCTGAGCCGCCAACGATAAAGAAAAAGTAATCGACAATCGCAGCACCCCTTTAAACAGTAAGTTGTCATAAGGATCCTCCTGGGTATATCTTATCACAAAAAAACACCCAAGTGTTTGGGTGTTTTTGTTAGGTATTTATTCAGTTGTCACTCCGTCAAAATCTGCACCGTTTTCTTCTGCTTCTTTTTTTGTTTCTCTCACAATTCCATCCTTGTGATGTGATGGTGCGTAAATAGTGTAAAGTTTTAAGTCATCCTCACTAGAAGTGTTTATGATATTGTGTTGTGAACCCATAGGTACAACTATTGCATCTCCATCTGTTATTTCATATTCTGTTTCATTTATTTGAACTTTCCCTGTACCCTTTTCTACTCTGAAAAATTGATCGTTTTCATTATGAACCTCTGATCCAATTTCTTCATTTGGTTTTAGTGACATCAAAACTAGTTGTATATTAGTACCTGTATAAAGTACCTTTCTAAAATTATTATTTTCAATCGTTAACTTTTCTATGTTTTCTTTGTATCCTTTTTTCATATTTCAATTATAGCATGTCGGTTGAACTACAGTTTCGTTAGCATCTGAGGATTAAAATCAGGATTCATATCAAACCCGCCTTCATTGTAATAACCGAGCACGTGCGCATTTGGTAAACCAAACTGGCTAATTTTTCCTTCAAGCGCTAGGTCGGCCAGACAACCATCTACTAAATCTAAATTCATCTTTTGACCAGTAAATAATTCTCTTGGAAAAGTCATTATCACTAAAGAGTCAGCACCTCTGTGAGTTAATAAAGATCTTTCAGAAGGATTCTTGTCCAATTCTGGGAGAACATTCATAATGTCATCAACCGACACTTGTAGTGCTGTACCAACGAGACCGCTGTGGCTAAAATATTCATCTGACATTATTTTTTGAGCGGATGGTTTGTGTGTTTGATGCGCAATCAATAAATTATCCACGTATAATTTTTCTAAAAGTTCCCTTAACGTTTTCATTATTTCAAATGATGATTTTTCATGTTTTTCACCTTCATATCCTGGTTTTTCAAAATTCATGCTTAAATATTATCACACTTTTAAAGTAAAATTTATACATAAAAAATAGCCACATTACTGTGACTATTTTTTATTTGCGCGAGTGATGGGACTTGAACCCACGACCTTCCGCGTGACAGGCGGACGCTCTAACCAGCTGAGCTACACCCGCAAATGAGGATCGAACAACAATTCATTGTTGTTTCGTCCGAATGCGGCGGGTGTATCATTTTGATACACCCGCATTTTTTAAGATGCGTCTACATAATCTAACAAAAAACAACAAAAAAATCAAACTTATTAAAAACTCAGGCTTGGCTATAATTTTGTGTCGAAGGCGGGAATTGAACCCGCGACCTGACGCTTATGAAGCGCCCGCTCTAACCATCTGAGCTACCCCGACATATATTCTTTAATTGTATTAATATACCCTAAAAATCTATATTGTAAAAGAGAACTTTTATTAAAATACAGGATGCAAGTACCTTTGTAAAGTGTTCTATTGTTGTAAAACTTTACAGTCTTAGAGTGATTAAATCTGAATCCCCCAAAATCTTCCTTTTTAATTTTAAGTTTATTAATCCAAAATCTCCTAATTTCATCCACCCTTTCTTTATGATCTATATTTAACTGTATATGAATTTTAAAATTAGCATAATTAAGCTCGTTGATAATAAAATTTAAAACAATTTTTATCATATCAGGGTCTGAATTAACAAAAATGAACCTACTGCCGGTTTTATTACCCTCAGCCCAAAATAAACCTGCGACCAAAAACAACAAATCCCTGTTTGAAACTTTACCTATTTGACTTTTTGAAACCAAATATTGATTGTGTAAATTTAGTATTTTTTTATTCTTATTTGATTGTGCGCCCTTAACCCTTCCTTGCAATGAAAATAACTGTTCTTTATTTTTTATTCTTTGAAACTGCTCTTTAGTGAGTTCAACATCAGAGACCCATTTACTAACAGAACTTTTTGAAACTTTCAATTTCAAACTTATTTCACCAATACTAAAACCTTTTTTTCGTAACACAATTGCCTCTTCTTTTTCTATTGTTTTAGCCATGCAATACTTGTTGCGGAGCTTGGAATTGCACCAAGGCCTAGAGGTTATGAGCCTCTCGAGATACTACTTCTCTACTCCGCTATATGTTTTCAAAACAGTGTTTCAAGCCATTAGTCCTCAGAGGTTACTCGCTCTATCAAACCTCTTTGAGATACCAATTCTCTACTCCGCTATGTCTAAAAACTTAACACACTTTTAGTAATTAAGCAACAGTGTAAAAGTGGCATCACACTAAATATAATAAAACTCGTCGAAAACTTTTCGATACATATCAATCACCCTCTCTGCCTCGTCTTTACTCATCACAAAACCAGAACCCGCGTGAGCAATTCGATTTCTAACTTTGTGGGCTTCCCATGCAAAATTCAAAGTCAAAAAATCACTTGGCTCAACTTTTTTTAGTTTTTCTCCGATACTGTTACCTTCATAACCCATTCGATCAAGCATTTCGTCCAAGATAACATCCGCCTCGATAATTGCTTGTCTCCAATCATTTGAATTATGTGTCGCGACCAAGTATTCAATATTTTTCCATCGTTTGTTTTCAGGAACATCAAATTTCAAACCGAGAGCATCAGTAGAATTTGCAATAGGTAAGTTTGGAATTGGCAGACCTGTGTCGTCTTGAATTATAATCATCGGCTCTTCTTTTTTCTTGTAGAAAGCAGGTTTTGTGACTTCTCTTTTTTGTTTTTTAAGAGCAACAGCATTGCGCCTCTTGCCAGAAAAAATGATAACCAAAACTAACAAAATTATTCCAAGTAGAATTAAAATGTTTTTAATGTTCGAATATAGATTAGGTAAAAAGTTAATCACCCCAAAAATAATTTTGCTCGTGCTTAGGTCATCACCTTGTACCCAACCGTCAGGCGCCTTTTTATAATCCACTCTCCACCAATTTTTATTAAACAGAGCAATCGGACCTTCTACAATTTTTCCCTTTGCAGAACCATTTTGAAAACCCAAAATTTCTCCTCCGGGATTGCTTCGGATAATTGTTTTAGACCTATTCACAACCTCTTCACCAAGTCTAAATTTTTGTTCCGAAAGCAAGTCTCCTACGTTTGCATTTTTAGGATCGCTTAATGCAACAGGATTTGAATTCTCTATATTTCTAATAGTTGGACCTAACACAGAACCATTTTCAAGCGCCGAGAAAACTATAAAAAAAAGTATTACAACACCAGCAATTTTAAATGCGAGTTCGTGACCATTCTCTGAAGGTTTTTTGGGTGCTGCTGGTTTATCTGCCATCCGTTACATTGTCTCAAATTTTTTACCAACTTGAAAGAGGATTTTTTCTGCAAGATGTGGAGCAATTAATTGCAAACCAGTTGGAAGATTTGAATTTTCTCTTTTCACTAAACCATCTGGAATTGAAATTGCAGGAACTCCCGCAAGATTTGCAAAGACAGTAAAAATATCTGCGAGATACATTTTGATTGGATCATTTGCTCTCTCGCCAATTTTAAATGATGGCACCGGAGAAGTTGGAATTGCAATTAGTTCAACTTTTTCAAATGCAATATCTAAATCTTGTTTGATCAAGTTTCTAACTTTCCAAGCTTTTTTGTAATATTCATCAGCATATCCTGCTGATAAAACATAAGTACCCAAAATAATTCTGCGCTTAACTTCTTTTCCAATTAAATGACCTCGAGTTTTTAGATAAACATCAAGTAATTTTTCTCCATCAATTTTTGAACCGTATTTAATTCCGTCGAATCGTGCCATGTTAGATGAAACTTCTGCAGGCATCAAAACATAATATACAGCAAGTGAGTAATCAAGGTTTGGTAATTCAAGATCAACAATTTCATATCCTTGTGATTTTAATTTTTCCAAAGATTTTTCAAAATTTTCCAAAACGTCTGCGTCGACTCCTTTTAGATAAGCTCGCGGCACTCCAACTTTTTTGACCTCTTTTAAATTTTCACCTTCGACGGTAGTTGAGTCGTATTTGTCTTTTCCTTTGATAACATCGAAAACGATTTCTGCATCTTCAACTGTTTTTGCAATAGGACCAATGACATCAAGAGAGCTCGCCATCGCCATTAATCCATGACGAGAAACCGAGCCGTAAGTAGGTTTTAAACCAACCACGCCACAAAAGCTAGCTGGCTGTCTAATTGACCCCCCTGTATCAGAACCAAGTGCTACAAGTGCCGTATTTGATGCCACAGAAGCCGCAGAACCACCAGAAGAACCCCCAGCGACTCTTTCTATATCTAGCGGATTTTTCGTCACTCCATAGGCAGAATTTTCAGTCGAACCACCCATCGCGAACTCATCCATGTTCACACGACCCAAAATGATTGCACCGTTGTCGAGTATTTTTTGTGTCGCAGTCGCAGTATAAGTCGCCACATAATTTTCCAAAATTTTTGATGATGCACCTGCAATTTTTCCCTCAACTAAAATATTGTCTTTGATTGCAAAAGGAATTCCTGTCAAAGGTTTTGACTGGCCCGCATCGATAATTTTTTGTGCGTTTTCAATTTGTGCATCCAAGTCGCCGAAAACTTCTCTATAAATATTCAAGTCAGCGTTTTTTTCTGAAATATTTTTCAAATAAAAATCTACTAATTCTTTTACTGAAATTTCTTTTTTATCCAAAGCTTCACGTGCAGTTTTGATTGTTAGTTTTGTGTAGTCCATATTATAGAATTTTTTTAACTTTAATTTGTCCGTTTTCGTGATCTGGGGCTGATGCTAAAATCTTTTCTGTATTCTTTCCAGAGTCATTCAAATCAACATCCTCGCGGGTGACATTTCTAGTGTCGGCATTTTCCACATTCAAATCCCCTATTTCTGAAACTGCGTTTTTAACCTGATCAACATATTGCAAAATAGCGCCAATATCTGTGGCCATTTTTTGTGTCTCGTTTTCATCTAATTCGAGCCTCGATAACCCTGCTAATTTTTTGACAAGTTCTGTATCCATATAAATAGGATATTAGCACAAGTTTTGCCATGCAAAAAGGGGTCTGGTGCCTGACCCTATTTTTGATAGAATATAGCAAATGAAAAAAGAAGCCGAGGCGTTTATCAAGTATTCCATCGTAGGTGCTTCTGGCACTTTCATAGATCTATTATCCCTTTTTATCTTTGTAGATTTTCTCAAAGTTCCAGTTCTAATTGGAACATTCTTTTCATTCGTGCTCGCCACAATTAACAACTTCACTTTAAATAAATTTTGGACCTTTAAAAATACTTTTGGCAAAGTTAAACATCAATATATCAAGTTTATGATTATCTCATGTGTCGGCCTTGTTCTGACGATTTTCACTATGTATGTATTAAATTATATACTCGGCCTGTGGTATATGTTTTCCAAGGTTTTAACATCTGGGATTATACTTTTTTGGAACTTCTTTGGTAATAAAAAATGGACTTTTAAGAGTGGTAATTTTAAACCTACTTTAAATAGCAAGTTTAAATATGATTTTTCGATTATCATACCCATGTTCAACGAGGCCAACAGAATTGAAAAAACCTTGAGATCAGTAGACTCATACATCAAAGGCAAAAAAGAAAGCTTTGAAATAATAACAGTAAACGACGGCTCAAAGGATGAAACATTTAAAAAAGTCAGCGAGCTTGAAATTTCAAATTTAAAAAATATAAATTTAGAAAAAAATCACGGTAAAGGTTACGCTGTCAGAGAAGGCGTCCTAAGTTGTCAGGGCAGGATTATTATTTTTATGGATGCCGACAACTCAACAAATATATCAGAATTAGATAAGGTTAAAGTTTTTCTAAATAATTATGACATTGTAATCGGATCGAGAAAACTTAATCCCGAGAAAGTCACACTCAAACAAGGATGGTTCAGAATACTAATTAGTCGGATCGGATACACACTGAGCCTCAGTTTAGTAGATAACATCAGAGACACACAGTGCGGATTCAAACTTTTCAAAAGTCCAATCGCAAAAGAACTATTCAAGAAACAAAGAATCAGCCGCTTTGGTTTTGATTTAGAAATTCTATCAATAGCTCAGCATTATAATTTGAAAATCAAAGAGGTGCCAATTATATGGGCAAACGATGTGAATTCCTCTTTTAAACCATGGAAAGATGTTCCAAGGAGCCTAAAAGATTTCTTGACTATTCACTACAACCTAATTATCGGAAGGTATTAGTTTCTTAAAGATTAAGACGTACACAATCAGAGAAATGATTGAAACAGCATAACCAACAGCGGGTATGTTTTTATTTTCTTGCTTTTCTGTTTTAGATTTTAAAACATAAAATGGTGACGCCAAATATTCTTTATTCTCACTTTTTGAAATATCTGGAAAATATGATTTCATTTCATAATTCCAGTTGCCATTTTTATTTTTAATCGCTTCGGCATATATCTGATTAATAACCTTTTCATAAGAATTTAGAAAGTCATACATCTTTAAATACCTATCTGGTGGATAGATGAAAATCGCATTAGAGTTATTTTTATACTTATCCCTGATTTTTATGTATAAGTCGGATTTCACATTAGAAACAAAGAAAACTTTTTTTGTTTTAATCATGTTTTCAATGTTTGAAAACGCCTTGTCAAAATTACTGTTTTCATAATCTGCAATTAAAACAACGGACGAATTTACATACTCATTTGAAACAGCAAGGTCTTCTTGTGTTTTATAAAAAACCAAATCAGTTTTTCCAGAATAAATTTGTCCCTCGACGATCCTCGTCCACTCATACAAATTTTTATCATTTTCTTTGAGGTTTAAGTTTGTATAGGTAGCAACAGTTGCCAATTCTTCTTTGGTTGCAAACTCTGCCTGTTTTTTTGCTGAATACAATTTCCAATTACCAAAATCTTTTTCGAGCAAAACAAGTTCGCTTTTATTCATCTTTCTCCTTATAAAACTACTTCTAACAAGATACTTATTTATTCCTAAATTTATCGCATTTTGAAGTATCAAATCAAAGTCTTTTTCCTTGTATTCCTTATTATTTGCAAGGGTTGCCTTGATTCCCCAACTTTCATCTTGTTCTGATAAAGAGTTTCTAATGGCAACAGTTGCAAATGATGAGCCTGACGATTCTCTGAAAATATTATAAGAAGTTTTAATATTGTTTATTCCCAAAATGCTGTTAAAGGTATACAAGGTCGATTCTTTATCATCAAGGTAAGTTGTTTCTACGTTCACAACATCATTATTCAAGTCAAAATTATTCTTTGCATATTCAGCGATGTCCTCTAATCTATCACTTTTTGCTTTTAAATAGAAACCTTCATTGTCCCTAACCTTGTATGAAAAAACAAAAATTAACAATATTAAAGTAAACAAAGAACTGAAAAATATTACCGCGCGCTTCTTTTGATTGCTAGGAAATTTTTCATAAAAAATTATGTGAACAATCAATATTGGGAATAACAAATATGGTGCAACAAACCACCGGATAGGATGAAACGGCAAATTTCCAAAAATGCTCACATCGTTGAATAAAACCAATCCGAGAATAATAATGAAATAAACTGAAAGAACTTTTTTAAATCTATCTTGTTTTCTTAAAAATAAAATCGCAAGAGAACTCAGGAGTATTACCACAATAATTATTTTTGTTGCAATTGATATTCCAGGATTCCAAACCCAAGACTTTGCAGAGGAATATTCATAATAATAAACCATGGGTAAAAGCCAAAATGAAGTAATAAGCATCGAGAAAAAAGAATCTATCCCCTTTTGAATAAACAATTTAAAATCTCGTCCTACTAAAATAAAAATCAAATCCACAAAGATATAAAAGACAGCAATCACCAAAACATGCACATTCGATAAAGCTATAGCCGCAAGAGCAATAACAGATATTAGCCTGTTTCTAAAACTTTGTGCCTTATTCCAAAAATTTAAAAATATTAGAAAAAATAAAAAAGAGAGAGTTTGTGTCAGCAAGCCCGTGTTTATATTTGCCTCTACAGAAACGCCCGTATCAGAAGATGCAGAATAAATCGACAAAACAACGCTAAATAAAAGAGTTGAAACCAGGGCTTTGTGTTTTTTAATTAAAATATTTTTTGATAGAAAATAAAAAGCCGGAACCAGTGAAATCAAAATCAAAATAACTGCAGTTTTAAAAAGAAAAAAATAAGTCGAATGATCGCCAACAACAGCTAGAAACGATGTTAAAAAATAAAATAACGGCGGGTAGAATTGCGGGAACGGCATTCCATTAAACCAAATATCAAGATAGCCAAAAAATGACGGAAAAACATTTTGATAGTACAAGTACGCAAGAGTTGCGTGCCCTGTCCCATCCCAACCAGGTACATATTGACTACTTAGATATATATAGAAAACATGAAAATTAAACAAAACAAAAATTATAACCGACAAAAGAACTAGAAATAAATCACTTCTCTGTTCAACTTTTTTAAAAAAATCTTTTAACATTAAAAATACTTATTAATCGGTGCCTCACCCCAATTCAAAACGGTGACACCTAACTTTTCTGCTTCTGATAATTTTGAGCCTGCATTTTCACCCGCAACCACATAATCTGTGTTTTTCGAAACTGAACTTGAAATTTCACCCCCCATTTGACGAATGATTTCTTTTGCTTCATCTCGTGACATTCCAGAAAATGTTCCCGTCAACACAAAAGTTTTTCCTGCAAAGAATTCGTTCTGCGCTACATTTTCTTTCTTTTCAACGATCTCAACTTCTTTCAACAGTTCGCTGAGTAATTTTTTATTATTCTCATCGTGGAACCAATCAACGATTGATTGCGCCACCACATCACCTATTCCATTTATGTTTTGCAAATCTAAAACTGTGGCGTGTTTAACTTTTTCAATAGTTTTAAAATTATTTTCAAGCAGAATCGCTGTCTCTTCTCCAACCTGATCAATTGATAATGAGGTGATAAAACGTGCAAGTGAAATTTTTCTTGCTTCATCAATTGACTTGATTAAATTGTCGACTGACTTCTCTGCAAATCTAGGCAATGATAGTAGATCACCTTTTTTGAGGGTAAAAATATCGGCAGGCGTAGCAATTAAATTATTTTCGTATAACAAGTCAATATTTTTTGGACCCATATGGTCAATATTAAATGCAGGCTTTGCAACAAAATAGTAGAGCTTTCGCAAAATTGTGGCTTCTGAATTTTTAACAACACATCTATATGCAACTTGCCCAGGAATTTTTTCAATTTTTCCATCGCCGCCACATTCCGCAATTCTATCTGGAAATAAAAACGGTTTAGTTTTTGCAGGACGCAGATCAGTTAAAACTTTTACAATTTTTGGAATAACATCGCCTGCTTTTTCCATAATTACAGTGTCACCAATTCTAACATCAAGCCTTTTGATTTCATCCTCATTGTGCAAAGTCGCACGTGATACAGTTGAACCTGCCACCAAAACAGGTTTTAAATGCGCGACCGGTGTAATGACACCTGTTCTGCCAACCTGAAATACAATATCCTCCACAATTGTTGTCACCTGTTCCGCTGGAAATTTAAAAGCTACCGCAAACCTCGGAGCCTTACCTGTGTATCCTAAAATTTTCTGATAGTCAGTTCTGTTAACTTTTATCACAACACCGTCAATTTCATATTCCTGTTTTTCTCTATCTTTGCCTTGCCATTTTTTCCAATATTCATAAACTTCTCCAATGTTTTTGCATAATTTGAATTCGCTGTTCACACGAAAACCGTATTCTGCCAAAGTTTTCAATTCTTGTGCCTGAGTATTCACGCGCACATCTGATTTTGCTAAATCATAGATAAAGACAGACAAATTTCTTTGCGAAACTATTTTTGTATCAAGCTGACGCAAAGTTCCTGCCGCCAAGTTCCTCGGATTAGCATAAATTTCCTCTCCATTTTTCTTTAACTCGTTATTTATTTTTTCAAATTCTTTTTTGCCCAAATAAACCTCACCCTCCACAATCACATTGTCGTTGTTTGAAATTTTGAGAGGCACAGTTTTTATCATTTTGATATTCTCAGTCACATTCTCTCCAATTTCTCCATCACCTCTGGTTGCGGCTGTTTTCAAAAAACCATTTTCATATTCAAAAACAGTTTTCAAACCGTCAATTTTCAATTCACAAACATATTCAATTTCATTCAAGTTTTCATTCACGCCTTTTGCTGAAAAATCTTTTTCAAGCATTTTCTTGATGCGCGTATCAAACTCAATCAACTCTCTTTCATCAAAAACATTATTAAAAGACCATTGAGGAATTTTGTGTTTAATCTTTTCAAATTTATCTAAAACTTTTCCAGAAACACGCTGACTGGGAGAATCAGGAGTTTTCAAATCTGGAAATTCAGTCTCGAGCGCAATTAATTCTTTTTCAAGTGAGTCATATGCAACGTCAGAAATTTCTGGCTTATCCAAAACATGATATTGATAACGATGATGTTCAATCGTCTTTCTGAGTTGAGTAATCCTTTTTTCTGCCGATTTCTTGTCCACAGATTACAGTTTAAACATTAATAGGTAAT
>JACCDZ011740662.1_pt1 | contig 32651 bp, 31 predicted proteins | sample 7449551 | NCBI WGS metagenome assembly JACCDZ01 (sample SAMN15323452, study PRJNA562643) | freshwater metagenome | isolation source: river surface water | place: USA:Blue River Watershed | collected 2017-08-18 | reverse complement strand
CAAAAAAAACTGTTTCCGAATCTAATATTAGATAATCTTCGCTATTATGTTTATATGTGCATTTTTCTTTATCATCTTTTTTTATAATATCTAAAACAAAGTTTTCCAATTCTTTTTTAACAGAATTATAAAAACCCTGATAAGATTCTACATAATCGATATCGTTCTTATAAATAGTAGTTTTAAAACCATTTACATAAGAATCAATAATGTTTAATTTTTTAATAACGTCTAATGTGAGATTATTCGATTTTTCTAATTCACTCTTTAAATTAGCATAGAAAGAATCAACCTTGCTTTTCATTGATTTTTCATCATTATTATTAATATTCGTAATATTTAACAATTCAAAAACTTCTTCTTCTAATTCAATTTCAGAGTTTTTTAAATCATCAATAAATTTATCATAATTATCATCACTCAATTTCTTGTATAAAGTTTTCAAACCATCATTAACCAATTTTTTTTGTTCACTAATATCACTAACTTTTGTTTTTTTATTAACAAATTTAATAACTTGTGGAATAGTAGATGATATTATTTTCCCATTACCTGAAATAGACATATTAGCATCATCGAATAAATATCTACTATTAAAATAAAAATTTTTGAAAAAATCTAAATTAACACCATTTCCGTATATCTGATTAATTTCTTCTGATTTATCTTTTTTAATCATAATACGAGTAACAGATTTTATACCACTCCCATTTTTATTCATTAAAAAAATTAAATAACTACCTTCACTAACACTTAACGATTCGATAATATCAACATCGTTTTTTTCATAAAATTTTGCAATATCTTCTATTATATTCATTATTTTTTAATTTTAATATAACCAAAACCTAAATTATTTTTTTCGCCGATACCATTGGAATATGCTATAACCTTCAATTCTTTCGGACACTTCAAGGTAAATGAGATATTATAATATTTTAGCCCACCATTTTTATTTTTATATTTCTCGACACTCGAACTATTCACTTCAAAATTTATATCCATATCATTTATATTAAACGATAACAGACCTCCCATCAATTTATATTTTTTCAACAAATTATTAAATATCGAATTTTTAAATCCTTCTTCATTTGGTTCATATGATATAATCGTCTCTTTACCACTTTTACCTATAGATTTTTTAGTACATATTACACTCGATGCAAATATCGTAGATTCATCATACAATCCATCAAAATCATCCTGAATTTCTATCACATCTTCTAAAATAAATACGAAATTTTCAGAAAAACGATAAATATTTCTATTATTTTTAATACTTTTTATCGCATTTATAATTTTTTCATTATTAGATGAAAATTCAATTGTGAAGAAATTTATACCAAAAATCCCATCTTTTCTTTTCAAGATATTTGTTTTACATATAATCTCTGAATATGTGAAATTTGATATTTCTTTACTATCATGTACAGATTTACCAAATTCAAAATCATACGAACCTATAATATCATATATCATAGTTTGGATATCTTTTCTATAGTTATAATGCAACATAGAATCCACACTCTTAACATTACACCTTAATTCTAATCTCATATTATTTTTTATTTTAACAAAGTTAATAATTATTTTTTAAATTTCCAAACTTCTTATCAAAAAATCTTATAAAAATTATTTATAATTCTTTCTAATTTCATCTGTATATTTTAGTATATAACACTTTTTTATCAAAAAAAAAAACAAATAAATTTTAAAAATTATTTATTAATTATTTTATAAATCTCCTTCACTAAATAGTCATGTTCTTCTCTACCTTCCTGTGAAGTATAAGGTTCATAGCCACCACTACTCCACTCACTCCAACATTGTTGCGGTTTTAAGCCTTTACTTATCATATCTGCACAATATTTCATTTGAGAAGCATCGGGTGAAGTAAATTTATCATCTTCATCATCGTATTGAGCATCCCAATCAGGTCGAATACCTGCATATTTGTTTAAAAAATTATAAATTCTTTCTTCTAATTTCATGTATATTTTAGTTTAGTGATACAAATATAACACTTTTTTCTCAAAAAAGCAAATAAATCTTAAAAATTATTTATATTTTTTCCACCGAAACTATCTCAATTTTAGTTTCATCAAATATTAACAAATTCAATACATCGGTTTCAATTAAATAAGAACCATCATATCCATTAATCTTTAACCAATCGAGAACCCACAACCTTTCTACCTCTGAATATTCACCACTTAATAAATATTGATAACATCTTTCGGGATATGCCCAATAAAAATTGTATTTATTGTTTTCAAAATTATCGTAAATAAAATCTAATAAACTATTTGCTACTTCATCACTTTCTTTAATATCTACCACGTTTGGTAATTTTCTAAAATCCATAATATTATCGGTTAAAACTTTAACTTTATAAATATATGGTGAATAATTACCTGCATAATTTGTAGCAAAATCAAGATTAGATGTTAAAAATATTGGTGAAGTATGATTTAAGTTATATAGTGTTCCTTTTTTTAACTTAAACTTATCGAATTTTTCTTTAGAACCATGATACCAAATAATATCATTAACATTATCCTCATTCTTATTCTCATTTAAATAATCAGTCATTGTGGCTATAAACTTTCGCATCATCTCAAAATATATTTTATTATATATAAAATATTAATTATAAAATATCGATGAAATTTAGATTCATCCAAAGCGGCGAATATAACACCACTCGGTTCGACATTATTTAAAATGAAATCTAAACCACTCTTTATTGTAGGTAATACTGGTGTATCATAAGCCTCCAAATATAGCTTCATATAATCATCAATTGTTTTAATGTTATTTTTCATATCTATCTTTCATACCATTTTTTCATATGTTTTGTAAAATATTCCAATTTATTATTTCTTCTTAACATATTATACATAGGCTCATTCTCAATTCGCCAAGTACTATAATTATCATATGTTAAACAATATTCCATAACATCATCATAATCCATTATTTTTTCACTAATATCAACATCCATATTATAAATATCTTCTTCCTTTATATTCATATCGAACTTATTATTAATAATATCTAAATATGTAATAATATCTTTTTTAATATCATCTAAATAATATTTTCTATTTTTATTTTTTTGTTGAATTGACAATATAATTGAGGAGTGCTAAATTGCGATGATATCATATGCGATGTCATATCTTCAATCCAACCGTTTTTTGATGCTATAGCATACATATGAGGGTGTTTTTTTCTCAACAAAGTTTTACTTTTGAATAATTTAGCAGTTGATATACAATTTTCATAAGATAAATCTATTCTTTCTTTTTGTTTTGATAAACCAAGTTTTTTTAACATAGGTTTAATAGCATTAGAAGATTTTTTTAAAAAGTATGACAATTCTTTAATTTTATACTTTTTATAATTTTGTTTCAAAAATATAATCTCATCATCACTCCAAGAATATTTATATTCTTTAGTAATGTTCATATTATTAGCCCTCGATATTATACTTTCACAACTTCTATTGGGTAAATATTTACACATCTCACTATTTTTTGTTATCGGATAATATTTTTTTAGAATTTCATTTTCATCATCTGACCATTTTTCCCAAACATTATCAATTTTCAACTTTTTTAACCCCAACCTTTTTGCTTTTTTTATAATAGCGTTTTCTAACCTATCGGGAAATATTTCAATTAATTGTTTTATAGTTTTTGTAGAATATTCTTTTTTTAATAATTCTATTTCTTCTACCGACCACTTCCTTTTAATATCCATTAGATTCATATCTTTTTATTATATATCTAAAAATTACCATACCATATACCAATTTTAAATAAACTTATTTTGGATTATATATATAATAATAAAAATTGTATAACCATAATGAAAGTTAGATACGATAAACATAGAGAAGTATTTACTATAACGGAAGCTGATAGAGTTGAATACCATCAAGTAAAATTACACCTGACAAGATATGTAAAAAATCATAGATTTGACCCAAGAGTAAAGATGGGGGTATGGGACGGACGTGTTTCCTTATTCAAGGACGGTGAGTTTAGTTTGGGTTTATGGAAAGAGGTTTATGATTTATGCAAGTTGAATAAATGGGATTTTGTAATAGAGAATAAAGAAGATTTTCCAACAAATAAAAAAGTAACATTAGAAAGTGTTAAAGCTTTTTGTGAAAAATTTTTCAAAAATCATGTAACAAAAGATGGGAAAAAGTTTTTTCCTTATGACCATCAAATAGAGAGTGCTTATAAAATACTTAGAAGTAGATATTGTTTATCTGAGGTTGCTACGGGTGGTGGTAAATCTTTAATTTTTGCAATAGTAGCATTTTATATTTTAAGTGAATTGAATCCTAAATGTAAATTTCTTTTAATTGTTCCGAGTATTTCATTAGTTACGCAATTTTATGATGAAATTGTTAATTATAACAAAGGTATAAACAACGAGAATCTTGATTTTTTAGATATAAAAATATGCGAAATTATGTCAGATAAACCAAGAAGAGATGAGGGAGAGTGTAATATATTTATAGGAACTTTTCAATCGCTTGAAAAAAGAGATGCTGAGTTTTTTAAACAATTTAATGTGGTGACGACTGACGAATGTTTACACCCTGATACTAATATAACTATGGGGGATGATAGTATAAAAAAAATATCACAAGTAAATGTTGGAGATTTGGTGAAAACTGTAAATGAAGTAAGCGGTGATATAGAAATCAAAGAAATAGATTATATCTATAAAAATTTATCTAAAAATCAACAAATGTATGAAATAGAGTTAGAAAATGGTGAAATTCTAAAAATAACAGGAAATCATAAAGTTAGAATTAAAGGTAATAAAATTTGGAAACGTGTAGACGAATTAACATTAGATGATGAAATAATTTATATTGATAAAGAAAACGGAACTGCATAAAATGATTAATACGGGTTTTTAATTTTAATATATAATATCAAAATTAAAAACTTTGTATGAATTTTAGAATATATGAACCAAATTTAGTTAAAAACACAATATGTCTATCTATGAGAAGAGATGATAAAAAAATGTTTTATTATACCATAAATATTAATATGTTAGATAATTTAGATTTATTGAGCGATGATATTAAACTAAAACTTTTAATAGAAAAAGCGGACGAAAAAATCAAAAGCTTAGTTAACGAATATGCTACAAAATTTAATAATAAAAAAGAAATATTAGATTTTATTTTATTAAATAAATTAGAAATTAATAAATATTGTGGTGATAATAAAAAATTTTATAATTGGTTATTATATAATAATATTAAATTAAAAACTATAACAGTTGATAACATCACAAAGGAAAATATTTTTTTAGATTTGATAGATATAGATAATAAAGAATTATTAAAATGTAAATATAATACATGTAAAAACAAAAGAATTTTTGAGACTATAAGAAGTGAAAAAATAGATGATTGTTATACAACATTTTGTAGCAAAGAATGTTTATATAAATGGAGAAGCGATAATATGAGTGGTGACAAAAACGCTGTACATAGAACACCTTTAGAAACTTTAAAAAAAGTAAGAGAGAAACAATCAGAACAAATGAAGGAAAAAATCAGAAATGGTTCTTTTACACCATGTATAACAAATACGTGGACGCATTATGAGAGTAAAATAGTCTTAAACGGTGTTACTAAACATTTTCGTTCTTCTTGGGAAAGTTTTTTTTATTTAGTCAATCCCCATTTAGATTATGAAAAAATAAGAATACCTTATAAAAAAGGAAAAAATACCCACATTTATATCGTAGATTTCCACGATGGAGAAAATAAAAAACTATATGAAATTAAACCATTTAAAATGAAAGAATGTGGCTTAAATAAGATAAAGGAAAAATGTGCATTGGAATGGTGTTTATTAAATGGATATGAGTATATCCAAATTGATGAAAAATGGTTTAAAGAAAATTTTAATAAATATGAACATTTATTAAAAGGACAACCGAATGAAGAAACATTGATAAAAAAATTAAAAAGAATATTATGAAGATAAAAAGTATAAAAAAAATAGATTATAATGGAGATGTTTATAATCTAAGAGTGAAAAATAGTATCGAAAACGAAAATAATCATAATTATTTCGCAAATAATATATGTGTTAGCAATTGTCATAAAGCAGGTGCTAAGGGTAATGGTTCGGGCATGAAACAAATCAATAAAATATTAGGACATACCGTTGGTAAGGCGTATATGAGATTTGGGTTATCGGGTACTTACCCCGAATCGGAAACGTTGGATAATATTACGATACAATCCCTGCACGGACCTATCCTGTCGGAGGTTTTAGCAAAAGAGCTCATGGATAAAGGTGTTATATCAAACGTAAAAATAAAAGCTTTAATATTAAACTATAACGACCCTGAATTCAACGATAATATTTCTGTTATAAGAAAGGGTAACGGTAAAGGTGCATTTGATTTAGAAAAGAAATATGTGAATGATTCTGAAGTGAGAATGAATTTCGTTTTTGACAATATATTATCAAAAACAAATAAAAACACTTTAGTATTATTCAATCTAATAGACTATGGTAAAAAAATTTACAACAAATTAAGAGATAATCTACAAGGAGTGGACGTATATTATATAGATGGTGAAACCAAAAAAGATAGACGTGAATATATAAAAAAGAAATTGGACAGTAGTGGTAGAAGAACAAAAATTGGTAAAATTTTAGGAGATGATACCATTAAAGACAATCCTAAAATTTTAGTAGCGAGTTTTGGCGTATTTTCAACGGGTGTATCTGTAAAAAATTTACACTACTTAGTATTTATGGAATCTTTTAAATCTGAGCAATTGATAATTCAAAGTGTTGGTAGGGTTTTGCGTTTATCGCAAGGTAAAAATCATGCGACTATTTTTGATATTGTAGATGTATTTGATAATAGGACAAGGAATAAGAATGCTTTATATAAACATTACTTAGAGAGAAAGAGTTTTTATATTAAAAGAGAGTATCCCGTAGAAGAAAAGATAATAAATTTTAAAAAATAGATTTTATTTTAAAACAAAAATGTTTAAATTTGTATAATAATAAAATAAGCGGAGATAGCTTAACGGAAAAAGCGTTGGATATACCAATTCAAAGATGATAGTTCGAATCTATCTCTCCTGCTCAATAAAACGAATAATATGAGATTAATAAGAATACCAATCGGAACAACATTAAATGATAAAAACAAATTCATTGAAGAATTTTTAAGAGTATTTCCAAATAATAGTGTAGAAACAGCAGATGGAATTTGGAACAGACAAGTATCGGTTGGCGTATTACAAATAATTATGGATGTTGATACAGGCACAGTTACTCAAGTCATGAGAGTTAATGAAAGTGGTGGAACTTATTGGGAACTAAGTTCTAAATATTTAAAATCAATAACATTAATTTACGATTTTAAACCCGAAGATGGACAAACCACTTTAGAGACACCTGTTCAGAATCAAGAAAATATGCAACAATCAAATTATGCAGTAAATCAAAAACCGATGTATAATGTAGATGATATTTTAGATATAATTATTGAAAAAGGTTACGAAAATTTATCAAGAGAACAAAAATCTTTTTTATCAAAATTCTCAAAAAAATAGTTTGGGAATTTTGTTTTAAATCGTAATATTGCGTGAATATTTTAATATATAATGAAAATATTAAATAATTCATGGAATATTTAAAACACTTCCAAACATTTATAAATGAAAATAAAGAGGTTTTAGATTTATTTAAAACATATTCATTTAGCAATAAAATAGTTCAAGATAAAGAACACGCCAAAGTAAACGCTTTGAATATAAAAGAAGTTATTCACACTGCTTGTAATTGGACAGGTGATAAATCTTGTTTCATATTCTTATTTGAAATAGCTATTGTAGAAACATCTCTTGGCTGTTCATCTAAAAGTAAAGCTACTAAGGGCGATATAGGTAGAAGCGTATGGCATGTTGATAAAGGAACATTCTTAGATACAAAGAATTCACCCGTTATGAAGAAATATAGAGTTAATTTATCAAAATATCAACTTGATTGGTCAAGTGTTGATTGGAACGACTTATCTCTTAATATTTTATTAGGAGCAATCGGTGCTAAAATGACTTTATTAATGAAAGGTATAAATCTATCAAATTCTTCGAATCTTAATTCATTAGAAAAAAGAGCACATTACTATTCGACTAAATATAATGCGGGTGGTACAACAGAAGCTAAAGAAAATTATATTAAAAATTGTAAAGCTTGGTATGCAGTATTATTGGAACAAGGTGCTGAATATTTAGAATTCAACGGAACTAAATATAACATAACTAAAAACGGATTAGCATTAAATAATAAATTGATATAACTATGAAATATATAAAACATATAAATGAAGGATGGTTAGATAGTATAAAGCCAAAATTCAAATCGTATAAACCAACGTATAAAATTATTTCAAATTTAGTAGAAGATATTTTACCTAAATATTTATTAAGCAGCAAAACGCTTAACAAGTATATCAAATCTATCAAATTTGAGATGTATAATAACAGCGAAACCGATGCTAAAGAATGTTGGGTTCATGTAGAAAGCACTATTCCACACGAATTTGGTTTTGTAAGAAAAACTTTTAGAGTTTTTACAGACAATAATATTGTTTATTGTTTAGACAATGAAGGTTTTAACGTAAACTATCCATTAAATAGCGAAGAATATTTATCCGAAATTATAGAATTATTTTCAATGAAAATAAAACCATATCTTGAAAATTATTTTTTAGAAGAGAGTGGTAACAAAAAATAAAAAAGGGGATTTAAATCCCCTTTTTTATTAATATTCATTTTTCATATTTTTGAAAATATTTTTACTTATATCTTTATTTTTATAATCATAAATTGACACTTTATAATCCATAAGCAACTCCAATATATCTTCGGGAAGTTTTAAGTTTTTATTATTAATTCTAATACCTTTCAAATATTTTGATACGGGGTTTATAGCTTTATTACTATTAATATCACCAAGAACCACAAAAACCTCTTTTTCATCTTCAACTTTTAAATTATGAAGTTTCGTTCTTTCTTTACCGAATTCGGTTGAAAAAAAATCAACATTTACCAAATCCCATTTTTCTGCCAATAAATCAGAATTTAAAAATAAAGTAATATTTTTATTTTTATAAATAAAAGATTTATCAGTTGTACAAGAAACACCCCTATACATTTTTTTATCTATTTCAATAGGTGTTGTTCCTATTAATTGATTATTTAATAATATCTGAAATAGCGATTCCAAATCCGTAGAGTGATAAATAGTATTATCGTTGAGATTATTACTAAAATTTTCAAAATTTTTAATATATGACATTTTCGAACTTTTTATGCTATATATTAATTTTTAATTGATATATCGAATCAAATCTCTCCATTCAGAATCTATTTTAGAAATATGCCCTTCTTTATCAAGACATATTACTTTTTTATTGTTATCTTTTTTAATAACAACCATGGAATAATCCGTCATAGATTTGATTATTTCAAAGTCAATTCCTTCGAAAACAGTACATTTTGTAATAATACCATCAATAACACTTGTTTCGACAACACCATCACGCAATTTCATTTTACACGAGTTAATAAATTCATTTACCATTATCATAGTCTCTATCTTTATTTTTATATTATTTATACAAATAATTTCTATTTTGTTTTATATCCATAACCATCTGCTTATCAAATAGTTAGCTATTTATAAACATTACATCTGTAAATTTACAATATTTTTCGGTATTTACAAAATAATTTTTAATATATAGTTAATGAAATATATTAAACTATTTGAAAATTTTAAAAATAAGATAATTTATCACGGAACATCAACTCCTCATAAAATATCGGGTGCTCATTTTTTCACAGAAGATGAAAGATTTGCATGTGATTATGGTCATATAATCTATAAGTTGGAATTATTAACCGATAATATTTTCGATACATCGTTGTCCAAAAATATCCATTTATTATACAAAGAAGGTTTTTATTTAAGCGATGAATATATTACTATGAACGGAGACGAAGAGTATTATCCAACTTATAATTTCGAAACTGATAGATTTGATACCGCTGAAGATTTTATAAATTCTGACCATTTCGGCTCAGATACATGGGAAGCTATAGAACATAGCTACGGTGTTATGGATTGGATAGCATCAAAATATGATGGTTGTTTAATTTTAGAAGGCGGTGTTGTAAATTATTACATATTCGAGCCCGAAAAAAATTGCAAATTGATAGATGTTTACAAAACAGAAGAACAAGATAAATTTCCCGAAGAAAAAGAAATCCGTTTAGAACAAAGATTAAAAAAGAAAATGCCTTGGGAAGATTAATTTTTCAAATCTTCATAATATATGACCTTTTTTATACTTTTCAATCGCTCTAATAGAGGTTCTTTATATTTATTTTTTAAATCAGATGCTTTACATCTTTTAATAATTCTAATTCTGTTATAATCTTCTACCAATACAAAAATAATCCAATCATTTTCATTCGGTGAATAAGTAAGAGAATCTTCTTTTTGAAAACTCCAAGATAAACCAAATTTTTTTGATATCATTATATGTTGTGATTTAACATGTAAATGAATAGAATCATTTATGATGAAATCCGAATCAAAGCTTTTTTTAGATGTGTGATAAACATTTATATCGGGATATGTTATTTTCATTCTATCTTTATATAGATAATAAACACCGAATTCGGCTAATTTCCCATTATATATGTCATTTTTTATTTTTTGTATATCTGTTTGATTTCTTTTTCTATAATGAGATATATGAGTCACAATAGATTTTTCAACAAATTCATCAATTTTTTCTATATCTTCATCACTAATTTCAATTATCATATAAAATTTTATTTTATATTATATAAAATAAATTATTTTAGTTTATAATCAATCCATATATGATGCTCTTTTTAAAACATAATCTATTTTTTTAGCCAAATTCATATTAATCTGTTCATATCTACACTCACTCAACAAAGCTCTCATCTCCGATGCCAAAGAAACAATTTCTTGGATTTCTTTTTGCAATTCGGGTGAAATATTTTTATTATTTCTTTCTTTTTCCAATTCCAATTTCAATCTTTCGATTTCAGATTTATAGAAGTCTTTTTCGTAGTTTGCCATTATAATTTTATAAATTTTATTATTCTTTCTTTATTTATTTCAAAAACGTTGTTCCCTATACTGATTAAATTTTTAATATTGTTCATATCAGTATTATCTAAAAAACTTTCTTTTTTAGATAGATTAACATCTATTCTCAAATAATTTTCAGAACAATTATTATATTCATACAATTTACTTAGTTGATAATCAGTAACCTCATTTGTAGAAGAACTTGTCATATCTATAAAAGGTATAATCCAATTCACAATTCCCCATTTCCGTATTTTATCCCATGAATATTTTTTATTATAATCACCCGTACCTAAAGATATAATCTTAATATCTCTAATATTGAATTTCTTCCCATTATCTTTTTCAAAAATTTTATTAACTTCTACCAAAGCACACATTGCGGGGTTATTTGCATAGATACCACCATCTATTAAACAATATTCATCACCCGTGATAGATTTTATTTTAGCGGGTTTAAAATAGGTAGGTGCTGCGGTAGCACCCCTTACAACATCTTTCAAATAGAAGTTATGTGACGCATCTACTTCAGCAAGATGTTGCTTAAATATAACACACTTTCTTTGGTTTGTATCATATGAGCATATTAAAGATGGTTTTTTCAATTCTTTTAATTGTTTATTCCCAAAATAATTTTCCAAAACATCTTCCAAACCATCTTCTTTAAATTGTGAACCAAAAAAACCAAAAAAAGTTTTCAATTTGTGTAAAAATGGTTTTTTAAAGATATCATCATTATTATCATAATATAAATCGACAACATCTTTAGCAGAGTATATTAACTCATCATCATCATTTTTTATAAGTATAATTGATGTTATAATACCACCCGTAGAAGTACCTGCAATGATATCAAAATAATCACCTATTTTAAAATCATCACCATATTCTTGTTTTAAAACACTCTCAATTCTCATTAAAATTTGAGCAGACATAATTCCCCTAACACCACCACCATCAAGCGACAAAATTCTAAGTTTTCTATTTAACACCATATCATCTCACATTATTTAACTTATTTATTAAAAAATAAATACATGTTTATGTAAAATAAATCTCCTTAAAATCAACACATTATGATAAACATACAAAAATAAGATGAAATAATACTATTATTGATATTAGGAAGGGGTGAAAATTATATAAATAAATAAAATTTAAACCTATATAACTTATGACAAAAAGAAACAACAAAAGAAAACCTAAATATTTAGATGAGCAGGAAGATTATGTAAATCTACCCGTCGATAATGTTTATAGCGGTATGTTGACTTTTAAAAGAGTTCAATTAACTTCTAAACAAAAAGAAATGAGCGAGGTTATTAAAAAGAATAAGATTACGGTATCGACAGGTCCTGCGGGTACATCAAAAACTTTCACCGCCTGCTATACTGCGTTACAACTATATAAAGATGGTTTTTGTGATAAAATAATATTATGTAAACCAACAGAAATAGTAGGTGATACGGGTTTAGGATATTTAAAAGGTACTCTTAAAGAAAAAATTGAAGTATATGAAGAAAGCTTTATTTCCAATTTTGCGGAAATAATTGAAGGAAAAGATTTGAGAATGTTGCGTGAAAATTTAACAATAGAATTTAAACCCGTACAATTTGTAAGAGGTGCTACTTTTAAAAACGCAGTTGTTATTATTGATGAATTTCAAAGCTTTGATATTAAAGAATTAATGGCGATTGTTACACGTCTTGGTAATAATAATTGTAAAATGATTTTCGCAGGAGATATCAGTCAGAATGACATCAACAGAAAGTATGTAGCACTTGAAATATTCAAAGAAATATTAGAAGGTCTACCCGAAGTAGGAGTTTTCGAATTTGATAGAAAAGATATCGTCAGAGACCCACTACTTATAGAAATTGTAGATAGATATGAAAGAATGAAATCCGAAGGTAAAATCCCACAAACCAAAGGAAATAAATAAAAATAAAAAAGTTAGATTTGGTCTAACTTTTTTTGTTTTAAGCCTATATAAACACTACTTTTTAAAATATATACGTTATAAAATATATTAACATTGTGGTTGAAGATTTAAATGACGAAAATAAACTTATGTATGAATTGATTTTCGGAACTATGAATGAATACGAAATCAACTTTTTAAAATATGTAAATAACATAACAGAATTGACATATTTTATGGAAAAAATATTAGGAAATTTGAAAAAAGCGGGTATAAAAATTAAAGAAGATGTTTTAATTTTAACCAAAAATAAAAATCTATGGATATTGAAAATAGAAAAATAAAAATAATTATATAACATGTTTATTAAAAACCAATCGACTTGGGAAAGAAGTGTAAATTATGAAAATACAACAGTATTTAAAACATTATTAGAAAAATTAAAAACATATTCTAAATGTTTCAATTCATCTACATATTCAACAACATCTACTTTAATGGATGTTTACAAAACTATTAAATTTCAACATAGCTTATGGGTGAAGTTGACAAATTTTGCGCCCGAATCAATAACTATTTTTGGTTTAGAAATTAAACAAGGATATTTTTATAATTTATTGAAATATACAGATTCTGATACAATTTTAAATTCTGTAGAGTTAAAAAAATACTTAGAATTGGGTTGGATTAAAGCAGCATCATCTAAACTTTTCGAAGACGAAACACCCTTATCACCTACAAGAAAGGATTGGTTCTGTTTTTACGAACCACATAAAAATAACGAATATTTAAATAAACCATTCGACTATCTTGTTATTAGATATAATTTAAAAGACTCTAATAGCCAAGACTTAGATACAAGAACTGCTTTAGTAAATACTAATTATCAAGATTATTACAATACAAGTGGTAGTGTCGTCAACAACCCTTTAACATATCCATTGGATGGTAATGATATTGGATGGAATAGAAACACATCTTTATCTTCAACATCGGGTGAGGTTTATTTAATGTGGGGTGGTGATGCAACTTCAAATAATGGAGAAAATATTTTAATCGATTTTAAAAACATATCAAAAAATATAACATACTTAGAAGATATACAAGTTAGATTGAGAGCATATTTTTATACTACCAAATCTAATGGTAAAATTGAATTAGATATCACTACATATAAAGGTGGTGTGATGAATAATGTAGGTTTAGATTTCGTAAATATAGGCGGTGTAGTAGTACAAAACATTAAAAGTGAAAGAGAAGTTGTAACAGAAAATGCATCGGATATAAACGGTGATGATTTAGGAACTATTATATACAATGTAGAAAATTCTAATGCTATATTAACAACTATCGACAATATAGATATTAAGAATAATAATTATATTTTTTCGGATTTACTAAATGTGATAGATTTCAACTCATATGAATGGCAGATGGGTACTTCAGGATATAATGTAAATGATATTAATTATACAGATATGATAATACCATACAACTTCACAGAGGATATATTATTCAAAGATTACCAAAACTCATATATTGAAAATGGGTATACCGAGACGAATGTTTTCACATCAGAAAAAGTTTGGGATAAATTATTAAACCATTTTTATGTTATAGATATTGCTACTACAGAACATATAGATATTAGCGACATAAACAATAACCCTATACCATATCCATTGATAGATATAGATGGTATAAGAGTTGTTAACCAACACAGAGTTTTATTTAAAAATCAAAACGATACAAAACAAAACGGCATATATCTATACAACAACGGAGAATTTATTAGAGATATTATATTTAAAACAGATGATGATTTAAAATATTTCTCATGCTTTGTAAAAGAAGGTAATAAAAATAAAAATAAAGAATTTTTCTTAGATTCTAATGAAGACGGTACATACCCATCTTTTGATAAATCTAATTGTGATTGTGTATGTGAATGCTCCGATAAATGTTTAACATTCACATTTAAAGAAGGTAATAATTACATTCTTAGAAATAGAAGCTCTTATAAATTACTCGCAGACCACATGTTTACGGATTCTGAATATTTTATTCAACAAGAACCCGTTACACCATTCGATTATACTCATCGTTATTACGACAACGGTACTAATTTCAATTTAGTAGGAAATGGATATTTTGAAGTTGTGAGTGAATTAAACAAATTAAAATATGTTTTAAATGATGAAATATTATATGTTAATAACGCAGGTAGTAGTTCATCAGACAAAATAAACCAAAGAATAGATGTTATAAATAACACACTTTATTTACTAAGAAACGAAAATGAAATTGTAACATTCAACAATTTTACAAATATACCAAACAACGATATATTCACATCTATAACTAAATTAGAGAAAACATATTCAGATTTTGAATTAACAAGCTCATCTAACGGTTTGTTTTTAGTGAAAAATATAGATAATCAGGAATATAGCTATTTAGATAATATATCTTTCAATATTAATAATTCAATTATAAACAACACATATATTTTAAATAAGAATGCTGTAGACATCGCATTGATTGATGATTATATATTCTATTTAACATTTGACGGAGTTTATTTATATAAAAACAATAAAAATTATAAAATAAGAAACATTAATTTTCCTACCAAATTAAGAGTAGAGAAAAATTCTACAGAAATGATAATATCTTATTTAATAAATGATATTCCCGAATTATTAAAAATAGAAAAAACAGAATTAGATAGTCTATTAGCATGGAATAAAAATGAAGATTATGAAGTTGTTAAATTTTCAAAATTTAAAATAAAAGATTGGGAAATTATTTCTAACCAAGGAACTAATAACCTTTATTTGAAAAATGACCAAATAACAAATTTACCAATTGATAAATATTTCACAGAAATTCCTAAAATATTATCTACAAATTCGAGATATTTTGATGGTGAAGATGATTTCTCAGACTTAAATGCGATGTTCGATAGCAATATTAATAATATTGTTTATAATAAAAATATATCTTTATCAACGTTAACAAACAAAAATGTTTCACAAGGTTCTTTTACATTGGAATTTAAAATAACTCCCGAAGAATTAAGAGGTAATCAAACCCCTATTTACTTAGGCGATAAAGATGAATTGTATAGATATACATTAGGTGATAATTTATACACCACTCGATTAAACCCTGTTAATTATATAGCATTTGTACTAAACACGGGTGATGATTATCCTGCGTTTATCGTTAAAGAAAATACTAAAGAATTAATTATAAAATCAAATCAAAAATTAAATATATCAGAAGAAGTTCACGTATCATTTGTTTGGAATTTTACATCAAATAAATCTTACGCAGAACTTTATTTAAACGGTATATTAGTAGGTAGTTATATCGACCAAAAAACTCCATCAAATACTCCAATAGATATTAGAGATTTCTCTTTAGAAAGAGCATATTTAGGTAAATCGCAAATTATAACAACACCTAAGTTTAAAGGTTTTATGAGAGAAGTTCGTTTATGGAATAAAGCATTAAATAGCTCACAAATAACTACGAGATTAAACAAGGATATAAATAAAGATAATGAAAATTTTATATCAAATTTAATAGGTTATTGGAAAATGGATGATAAAACTTCTGTTAATTACAATTTAGCACAAGGTAATAATTTCTTTATATCACAAACATCTCCATTATCAATGAGTGGTGCAGCGTTTTTTAACGGTGGATTGAACAATGATATTTATTTAAAAGAAATACAAAATCCAAAATTGATACAACTCGATGATAAAAATTTATACATTTTAGATTCTAAAAATAAAGAAAGTTATGAAATTAAATTATCATCATTAGAACAACAACATTTCCAAAATTTAACTATCATTGGTGATGAATTTGTACAACTAATTAAAGACCCTATAGATAATCAAAATTGTTTCTTCATAGACACTTTTGCAAAAACTCTAAAAATCGATATAACAAATACGAATAAATGGGATATTATTCAAACAATACAAGAAAATGATATTATCGAAGTTGAAGTCGAAACTTATTGCGATTCAAACTCTACGTGTGGAGGTATATCTATTTCACACGGAACAAATAGTGTTGCGAATAATAGCGTAGGTATATGGAGCACATCTGCTATTTGGACTACTATAAAAACAAACCTAATAGTACCAATAAATACTAATATCGTTCAAATTAATTTAAATGTTGAATATACGGGTGCATACTTTAGAAATTTAAAAATTGAAATAAAAAGAGAAACCCCTATTTATAATATTTATATAATAGATTTATTTAAAGAGAAATTATCAAGAATAAGAAGCTCTTATAACATAGATTCTATTTATTTAGAAATTAAAAATTTAAATAATGTAAATAAACTATACACATTAGAGAATAATGATGTTTTTGTTTACAATAACAATAATAACAATTTTAATTTATTAGAACAATCATATTTCAATGTTAAAGATTTTAGTATATCCAATAATAATATTTATTATTTAGATAACAATTTAAATATTTGGAACGGGACTAATTCTATTATTTATACAGAATCTACATCATTCAACATAGAAACTATATACTCATTCGATGATTTAGAAATCAATAAGAATATAATTTATGTAAAAGAAGTTGATGATAATATTAATATCTTATCAAAAAATTTATCTTCTAATACAAATTTAGATTATATAGCAACATACCCATTAATAGTTAATAATGTTTTAGATTTTAGTATAATAATCGCTAATAATTCTATTACAAAAACATTAGAATTAAAAAATAATAAAGTTTATTTTGATAATAACGATTTAGATATTAATAATAAATATTACGGTTTAAATCTTAAATCAATATTAGGAATTTATAAAAAAGATGATTCGAATGCTTTTATATTAACCAAAACTTTAAATAATGAAATAAAACTTTGGTTATATAAAACATATACTAATACTTTAATAAAAGTAGCGGATTATAAAAATGAAACTACATTATTTATTTCCGAAAAAGATAATATATCGTTACAATACTATACGATAACCAAACCGCTTTATGAAGAAGAATGGATAGTTATTAATGATGATAAAACTTTATTATTTTATCAATTAGAAAAAGATAATAAAATAAATTATAAAAAACTTTCACAGGAATTATATATCAATACTTATAAAACTGTTGATAATATTTATAACTACACAAATACTAACATGTGGTTATTATTAAAAGATGGTGATAAAGAATATATTTCTACATTCACAAATACGAATAATAATTATAATTTATGGAATGATGTAACAAGTTTCACAAAAATTGAGACGGGTTGGTTAATCGGCGAATCAGGCATTTTGTTTAAAGATGTTACTAATAAGGGAACAAATGGTTCTGCATTCACATTAGAATATGTAAACATTATTTATAAAGACGATTTAAACGCTATCGATGCTATCAAAACCAAAAAAGATAGAAATAAAGGTTATAAAGTAAAAGAATGGAGTGGTACTGTATATTTAGTTGGTGATATGGGTAGAGTTATTAAAACACATGATAACGGAACTACATGGTCAGTACTTTCAACTGATAATTATAACGATTTCAAAGCAGTATCATTCTTTGATGATAAAAATGGTTTAATAGTGGGTCTTAACAATACAGTTTTAGCTACATTCTCAGGTGGTGATAGTTTTGTTAGCGTAGAAATACCCGATACGATAGGTATTCGTGATTGGTACGATGTTAAATTCTACGATACTAATAAAGCTTTAATAGTTGGAAGTTTAGGAAGCGTTTTACATCTAACTAAAAACGATTTTATATGGAAAGTTGATAAAATTCTTAATAATATACCACTATCAGAATTGAATATATCTATAAAACAATCCGATTTAGATGATTATATTAAAATGGAAATTAATAAAGAAGTTGATAAAGATTTATATAGACAAACAATTAGAAAAATAGATTATTTAGAAAATGATGAGTTTTTATTAATCGGGGATAATAATATGATTTCACATTTAAGATTGTCTCCGCAAATAGCTTATATAATACCATATCTAAACTTTTTACAATCTAATATAACAGCGAATTGGATAGATGTAAAATCTTATAACGACATAGTTAAAAATGAAAAAAGAGCTTTTATGTCTTATGATAACAAAATTTACTCTTTCGAGTGGAATCGTTTTAACCAAAACGATAATGTTAATATAGAAAATGTAGAACTATCTTTATTCCAAGAAAATTTAGAAACTATTAAAAATCTATCTATAAGCGATAATAACTTAATATCATGTGGTAGAAAAGTATCTGCTTATAAAAAAGAAATTTTCACATTCAATGAAGATGGTTATGTTTTAGTAGAATATATCAAAAACCCAACATTTAAAAATAATGCTACTAATTGGATACAATATAACTCCAATAAAAATTGGAGCGTTAATAACTCTTTAACTATAGATTTATCAACATCGGGAATAGCATCTTCTAAACTGATTTATACCGATATAAACTTAGAAATAAACGATACATATTTAGTAGATTTAGACTTCACAATTTCACCTAACGGTTATTTAGAAGTTGTATACGCAGATTCATTAACAAATTTATTAAGCGGTAATTATTTATTTACAAATTCATATTCATTACCTATTATACCATTTAATGTTTCAAACACTTCGGGTATAACGCATATAGGGTTTATAGCACATGCTACATCTAATAACATAACATCTTTCAATATTACTAAAGTATCTATAACAAACTACGAATATGTACATAATAGAGAAATTATATATAGCGATTCTATTGAACAAGAAGATTTAAGAGATATATTTAAACCAAGAATGTTATTTTTGGATTATTATATGGGTCGCAAAATAAACATTCATCGTGAAGATGGTAATTTTGTCATACCAACGGGTAAATTAGATAAAAATAATTTAGAATGTTTCTATTTTAGAAATAATGAATATATAGAATTTTCCGATTACGGTACAATAGATAATCAAAATAATTATTTGGCATACCAAGACCATTATATGCTGAATCGTAGAATTCTCGACCAACCAAATTCTTGGGGTAAAACTCAACAACCATATAATAAATATAACAAAAGAATGACTTCTATTGATAATTATAAAACTCATGCTATTTGGTCGGGCGAATTATCAAATCAAGGAACTAACTCCGATAGCATAGGTTTTGAGTTCTATAACGAAAATGTAACTGATTTAGAATTTTATAATATTGGTGATTTAAGAGAAGATTCGCATACAACAAAATTGAGATTAGCTTGGAATAACACTAACGATTCATACTCAACTACAGGATTGGTAACACAAAGCATAATATTATTTTCAGATTTTATAATAGATGATAATTTACATCGTTACACATTCAAAACAAACTCTTTATTAGGTTTAAATGAGGGCGATTTAATCAAATTAGATTTTACCGATTCATTATACTATGTTAGAAAAGAATTTATATCATCGGGTAATAAATATATTGAAGCAGATGGTATTACTATACCGAGTCCAAATTATACAGGCTCTATAACTAAAGCAGTTATTAACTTTATAGATAATGTTAAAACAGGTGATGTTATCAATTTAATTTCTTTGGATAAAGATAGAAATATTGAATTGAAATTAAACGATAAAGTATATTTAGAAATATTAGCAGGAGATTTATCTATTGCAGAAACTTCAGTTGTTAAACAAAAAGATGAATTTTTATATTACTTAGAATATAATTTAGAACAATTTGATATTTCATTTGAAGTATTATTTGCAATAGGTTCAACAATAGATGAAGTTCTTTTAGATTTGAAAAAAGAAAGTTCAATACCTGTTCAATTAGCAAAATATATTTTAGAAAAAAGATGCAATATTATAGGCGAAGCTGCGTATGAAACATTAGAGTTAAATGTTTTTGATTTTATACCAACATTTAAAAACATGACGGATATAACTCTTAACACAGAAAATAATAAGTTATATGTAACAACCCTCGATAAAAAACTATTCGTAGTAGATGTTGATGATAACAATGTTTCAAATATTATAAATTTATCAACACCATCTAAATACAATACTTATAATCCTTATTTTAAATACTTATATATTAGTGGTGGTGATAATGTCAATACGACAATAGATATTATAAACACTATAACAAATTTGAAAATAACTACAATTAATGTTGGGGATAGCACTATAAAACCTGTATACAACCCATTCAACAAATTAATGTATATACCAACAATTGGTAATAAATGTTTATTATATAATGGTGTAACTCAAGCGGGTGTTATAAATACTAAATTTAATGACTTGGTATTCATATCATATAACAATTTAATGTATACAATATCCACAGATAACCTACTAAGAATTTATAATGATACAACGTTAGTAAATACTATCACACTTGGTAATAGTTTATTAAAAATGAAATATGATGAGAAATCAAATTTCTTATATATTACATCAACAACGGGTGTTTATATTATCAACATAATTAACAATTTAGTAGATTTCGTATCAATCCCAAAAGGTGTATCTTATACTACAGGATTTGAGTTAGTAGATTTTATTGGAGATGTTGAAACAAAGAAAGCAATCTTAATATCTAATGCTAATCTAACAGATACAAACTTTTATATAAGCGTTATAGATAGAGATACTAAGAGTTTGGTTAAAGAAATTTATACCGATATCTCAGTTCGAGATATTAAATTTAATAAAAAAGAAAATCTTATATATTTAGGTGGTAAAACAGGTCAAATATTGTTAATGAATGCAACCTTTGATTTATTAGAAATGGATATTAATAGTGATATAAATCTTTATAATATTAAATCAGGTAGTATAACATCTTTATTTTATAATGAATTAAACGATAGAATTTATCCTTTAAAAGATAAAACTTATCAAATTTCTTATTTATTAACCGATAAATTAGAACCATCTAATATAAAAATAAACCTCAATACATTAACAAGCGATATAACAACAGTTGTTAGAAATGTTACACCCGATAACAAAATCGGTTTATGGGATTTATTTACCGATGAAATGGTTTATGAACTTAACTCACAAGATAAAAAATTAATTGTTAAAAATCTTAATTATTTTGATGGGGATTTATTAACATTGAAAAATAATTTCGATAAACATTTATTAGGTAACTCTTATAACATAATAATAAATAAAGAAAATTACATACAGATAGATGGTTATGTTAATGACTTAACTAAATATTACAATTTAGAAAGCTTTGTTACATACGCAACATTTGGAACTAATACAACTTTAAATATCGATACTATAGAAGTTAAATATGATAAAGATATTATATACGGGGCAAATTATTCATTGCTATCATTTTTGAAGAATTTAAACCCATTAATATTTAATAATAATTACTCTTTCAATTTATATTCAAATTCTTATATTTACGAACCTTTATATAGAACTGCTTTAGGTGAGTTTAAAGAATTTACGATTACAAATAATAGAATATACGTTGGTGAAGATTTAATATCTATTCTCAATTTCAAAAAAGGAACATTCATAGATATCACTAATAATAGCAAATCTGTTTCAAGAGTTTACATTAAAGATATACAAACATCAAATTATACAGATTATCCCGATAAAAAACGTTTTATCATAATAACCGATAAAGCATTAGAAACAAATCTTGATTTAACAGGTCTTGTAACTTTGAGAACACGTGATACATTAGAAGAAATTTCTATGGATTTAGAATTTACCGATGATTTAATGTTCCCTATATCTAACGGTGGAAGCAACTCAGTGGTGTTATCTAATAACACTTATTACAACAACCGAGTAACTTCTTTTGAATATGCAAAAATATTATTAAACGATTCGAATATTAGAGATAATGTTTCATCTATCATACATCTTGATGAAAATTCTGATTGGATATTATCAGTTATTAATTGGAAAGATGACCCGAATTTCTACTACAGACCATTAGAATTATTTGAAGCGGGTGTTGATAGAGTTCTTAAAAAATCTATAACAGTAGATTCAAGTAACTATTTAGTAACGGGTAACACTCTACAATTGAAAAATATAGATTTCAACCGATATAACTATAGAATTGTAGATGGTATGACCCTAAAACAATTAGAGGAAAAATATTATTGGGTATTGAACGCAGATATTAGAAATGCTATTATTGGCGAAGATGATAAAGGATTTGTTTGGTATCAAGGAGATTGGATTTCAGGTACTTGGGAAGAAGGTACTTGGTATTCGGGTAAAGCATATGATATCGAATGGTTAAAAGGTGATGTATATTCACATAAAATAATAGATAATTTCAACTTAATAAGCACTGAAGATGATAAAAATCCAAATAATACTATATGGTACAAATCTATTTGGTTCTCAGGTGTGTGGAATAACGGTACTTGGAACAACGGTTCTTGGAAAGGTGGTGAGTTTAACGGTAAATGGAATGGTGGTATTTGGGAAAAAGGCGTTTGGAACGGTGGTTCTTTCAACGGCGGCGAATGGTTATCGGGTACTTGGTTATCGGGTAATTTTTCCCAAAATAATTCATATGCTATTTGGCACTCAGGTACATGGTTGGGTGGTGATTTTGAAAATGGTACTTGGAAAACAGGAATATTCGACCAAACAGATAGAGTAGCTTCAAGATTCGGTACTAAAGCGACGTTGTTAAACAACGCTGTGTGGGAATATGGTTGGTGGAAAAATGGTGAATTTCATTCATACCTAAATATTGATAATAATACAAACTCGACTTTACCATCAACTAATTATAAATATTCTGTGTGGTATAACGGAACTTGGGAAAAGGGTACTTTCTACGGGGGTCAATGGGAAATGGGTTCATGGAAAAACGGTGTTTGGGAAAATGGTTATTTCAAATCAAGCCTAAATATATCCGAATGGCGTGTTAGAACTTCGGATGTCGTGAAAGGTAAAATGGTTGAAGTAGAGTTCACCACACCACACTATTTCAAAGATTTAACCATTGGGGTAAGCGATTTGGGAAATTTAATTAAATTACAAAACTCGTTTGTAATATTAGGCGAACCCGATATTATAGAAGGTAAAATACATCCTAATAGTGAATTATTAGGTTACAACACCAAAGCTACTAAACACATAGTGAGTGAAATATTAGATGAGAAAACTGTGTTGATTAATATCAATGATGAAAATTATCCGTATGAATTAGATAATGGTACATCGGGATACTTAGAAAATATAGATTTGAACTTCGAAAGCGGTACAAGCTATTTAATAGATTCTATTATTTTCGATACGACTTTTGGTAGCGATAAAGAAAAATCGCTGATTACCAATGATAAACTATATTTACTAAATTCTTATACAAATAATAGTTATGAATATTTTGAATATGGTAATAAAAACGCACTATCAAATAACAACCCTATAAACAAACCCGCTGATATATATTGGCATAAGAAATCAAATAAAACATTTATAACTTCGGGATATGATAATGCATCATTTATTTCTAATACTAAATTCGAAGTTTATGATAAGAATAATAGCAATATTTACAATTCTCCTAATATAACAGGTGCGAATTTTATATCTTATGATGTTAAAACAGATTCATTAATTTTAACTTCGAGATGTTTATTAGACTCTTCTTCGAGTGGTAATGCTAATGCTGTGTATTTCGTAAACCCTTATAATTACACATTCCAAATCTTAACAATAAGCAATATTAATAGTGATATTGTTAATAATGCAGTTTTAAATAGACCATTTGTTAACCAAGGAACAAGTTTCTATTCTATAAAATATAAAAACCAATTCAATCAAAACAAATCTGCTTTAATAAGTATTGATAATGTTATTAAAAATGTTTCTTATAGCGTTTTAAACATCAATAATACTGCTGAGTTAGAGGGTTGGGATGATAATAGAAATAAAATAGTATTAAAAGAAAGTACAAGTGGTGAAACATATCTTTATGAAGTTGACGAATTATTCAGTAATAAAAAAATGATAATAAACTCAACAAGCGGACATTTATTTTCCAAATACTTAGATAATAAAAAAGAATTATTTATTATAGATAATAACGAATTATATACTTGGAACGGAAATGGTTTAACGCCAATAAAAGATTTTGGTAGTAAAATAAACAGTATAATATGGTCAGTAGATTTCAATTCATATTTCATAGCATGTAATAATGGTGTAAAAGCATTATCATCTAATAAAAAAGATATATTATATAATTATAATATAAATAATGCATTAGAATTTGCTTACAAAAAAGATGCAGATAAAATATATGTTTTAACTAATGATAAACTATATTTAATAATGGATGATATTTGTAAAAACCAATGTACCGATTACTCAGTTTTTGTTCCCGAATTGATAGATTCTATACCATTCGAAATACAAAAATTCCAATACAAAGGTGTTCCGAAAATAGCAAGTGAGTGGAGTGTTGGTAAATTTAAAGGAGGTATTTTCGATTATGGTTATTGGGCGAATGGTTTGTGGCAAGGCGGTATATGGCTTGATGGTGTTTTCGAAAACGGTGAGTTCGGAACAAACTAAAAAAGAAATGGTTGTTAAAATTTTAACAACCATTTTTTCTTTTCCATGCACTATAATTCAATAATTTAAAATATTTAAAAGATAAAAACTCGAACAACAAATATAACTCATTATCGAAATTTTTACCATCAACAAAATCATCATCTTCTATGTTTTCAAAATCAATCGTGCCTGTTATTTTAAATATCGATACAACCTCTTTATATATTTTATTTTCGAAAATATTATCTTTATTCTTATCGATTATACCTTCTACATAATCTAAGTAATCATTAATAGTACATTTTTCCACAACTTTATGTTTTTCTTTTATATAAAATTATATGAAAAAAGATGATGAAAGTTTAAATTCTGATTGGTCAAATATTGAAAAAATGATATTTGATATTAAAAAGAAAAGAGCAGAAACTAAAAGAAAAAGAGATAGAAGTGTAGATGAATTAATAAGCGATATTTTAGCAGAAGAATTAACAAAAACTATCAATAAAGAAATATTAGATAAACTTACAAATAAATTAAACGACGAACTCGGCGACTTATAATTTTTCTTCAACAATTTTACGTTCTCTACTATTCAAATATTTCAAACACTTCTGTGGACTCAACCATTTATAAGAATCCATTTCATACACAGGTTCACCATATTCAAAGTCTTCATATCCTTCAACAATACTATTACATTTTAATTTATATTTTTTTAAATCTACTTCAGATTCAAACAAAAACATAACATATATTTTTCTTTCAGTAACAATCTCAACTAAATGAGATAATTTACCTTTAATGTTTTCTAATTTCAAATCAGTCTCTTCCCACACTTCTCTCAAAGCACATTCTTTCTCACTTTCACCCACATCAATACCACCTTTCGGAAAAACCCAAATATTTTCTCCCGAAAAATCATTAGTCGGATGAGCAATTAAAATATCACCATCTACATTTTTTATTATAACACCACACGATTTTTCCATAACACAAATATACGAAAATTTATTGAGAAATCCTAATTTTAAAGAACATTTATGAAATAAATTTTATTATTTTTTAAATTCTCACTTATCATAGCATTATCATCGACCATAACTTCAATGCCCATATCTTTACAAACATCACCTTTCCAATTATAATATTCTTGATAAAATATATGATTCTTATCCAAGTTATTATGTTTCGCATGAGAATAATTACTATACAAATATTCAGGTATCGAAACTATAGATTTAATTATACCACTTTCAAAAAAATCAATACCATACACATCTTTCAAATGAAAAGGGATGTCATCTACAAGAATCCCCGTTCTAAATGTAATGATATGATATTCTTTATTTTTATTTTTAAGAATATAGTCTACCAACTCTTCTGACATGAACCCATCTACCAAAGTTTTGTCAAAATCCAAACCAATTTTATTAAATTTATCTAATTCTTGAATCATATAGCAAATATACGAAAAAAATATCAAAATTGCAAATTTAACAGCAAAAAATTAATATATAAAAACAAAAAAGTGTTGGGATGGTAGATTTTATACACAAAGCAACAAAATTACATAACAATAAATATTCATACGAATATACAACATTCTCAAATAACCAATATGATAAAGTTGAGATAGAGTGTCCTATACACGGTAAATTTAAACAATCGATATATTATCATTTAAAAGGTTTTGGTTGTAAAAAATGCGGAATTGAATCGTGTAGAAATAAAAATAAAAATAAATTATCAGAAGTTATTGAAAAATCAAATATTATACACAGTCATAAATATGATTATTCACTAATAACAGAATATAACAATAACAAAACAAAATATGATATAATATGTAAAGAACATGGAGTTTTTAACCAATCTTTTGATAAACACATTACAAGTAAACAAGGTTGTCCTAAATGTAAAAAGAATTATAAAAATACTTTATCCGATTTTATAGAAAATGGTAAAAAAATACACGGGGATATATATGATTATTCTAACATAACAGAATATATTAACAGCAAATTTAAGTATGATATAATATGCAAAAAACACGGGATATTTAAACAATGTTATAATAAACACATAATACATGAACATGGATGCCCAAAATGTAAAGATAGTAAAGGTGTTAAAAAAATTAAAAAAATATTAGATATCTTAGAGCTGAAATATGAAACCGAAAAAACTTTTAAAGGATGTAAAAATAAAAATTTACTAAGATTTGATATTTATATACCACAACTAAACTTATGTATAGAATATGACGGAATTCAACACTTTAAACCAACGAACTTTAGTAATAAAATGAGCTATGAAAAAACTATAGTAGAATTCGATAAACTTTTAATTAATGATAAAATAAAAAACGATTTCTGCTTTATAAATAAAATAAATATTATACGAATATCTTATAAAGAATATAAAAATTTAGAAGATATTTTATTAGATAAAATAAAAAAAAATTATGAAATACATTAAAAAATATTCCTTATTCGAAGCTAAAATTGATACCGATGATTTTGAATATGTCAAAGATTTAGGCGGTTCGACAGGCGCATATATGTATATTGATAAAAGCACCGACCAACTATGGGTAGTCAAATTCGGAGCAAACATAAACCACATGTATAATGAATATTTAGCGAATAAAATGTATACTAAATTCGGAATCAACGTACCCGAAGCATTTATAGGCGAAGTAGAAGGCGAAGAAGCCTTAATAACTAAATATTTAGAAGATTCTATACCATTAGCAAATGCAAAAAAACACATCGTAGATGAAGTTTCTAAGGGATTTTTATTTGACGTATTATTTGCCAATTGGGATGTAGTAGGTAGCGAAGATACATTAGATAACATTAGAATCACGCCCGATGGAAAAGTGTGGAGAGTTGATTTAGGGGGTTCTTTATTATATAGAGCTATGGGAGGTAAAAAAGAAGACATGTTTAGTGAAATACCCACAGAACATATCACATTTAAAGACCCAAAAACAGAAAATACATACGATGTTTTTAAAAACGTAACTACTGATGATATAAGAAGAACTATAAAAGAAGAAACCAAAAAATATGTAGTGAATGATAAAATTTCATATGTTAAATTTTTAAAGGATATTAAAGAATTAGTTTGGGACGAAGATAATAAATTATCAGAAGCCGATAAGAAAGAAGTATATAGAAAAATATGCAAAAGAGCTTTCAATCTTTATAACATATTCAATTAACAAGAACTCTATTTTTTAATATATATTTTTATGAATAATTATATTTTAGAAGACGATAACATAGTAATTGGTAATAATGATTTATTTATATCTAAAAAATATAATTTCATAAATCCTGTTTTTTATTTAATAACCAATAATAAAAAAAGCGAAATATCGAAAATAGAGAAAATATCAGATACTGTTTATAAACTAAATATCATTATTTTTAAAAAATCAAATTATTCTTTATTAATAATAGATAATAACCAAGAAATAGTTTTAAACCTAAAATTTTTAGATACAACAAAATATGATGAAATTTCTACTAAAAACATAGAAAATCTAAGAATAGAAACAATATATAAAAAGGATAAAATATATCTAAAAATTAGAAACGACATCGTTTCAAAAAAAGATATTTATTTAAAAATAGAAGGCGATATAAATAAAAATATTCTATGGAGAGCAAATTTAAAAGATATTGAGATTACATTTCCATATAAAATAAAAGGATTCGGAACATTGACATTCAAAGTAAATAATGTTATAAAAAAAGTGAAAGTATATAATTTAGATGATTTCCCTAAAAATATTATAAAAATAAAGGATGGTTTAAAATTAAATAAAGTTTGTGATTTCGATTTAAGAGTTGTTTCCAACACATCTGAATGGATTATAAAAAAAGGCGAAACTATGTTATATTTAGACTTATCAAAACACGACGTATTTAAAATATTTATTGAAGATTTCTTATTATTCGAACAAAAAATACCTTTTCAAAACTTTTTACCCGAATTAATAATTTTAAATAATCCTACAAGAATTAAGATATCCCAACCTTTTCACGAAGATATATCTATAAAATTTAAAAATAGAGAAGATATTTATATCATTCCACAAGGAAAAACCGAAAGTTTATTAACTTTGGAAAAAGGATTAAGATTTTTGGAAATTGACCAAATAAAAAATGCTTTTTATAAAAATTTAAACGAAATAATAGAAATAAAATAGGGAAGATATGATTATTTAATATATAATCTATAAAAATTATTACTAAAACGTGGAAAATAGTAAAAATATGTCGTTTTTTCTTTGTTTGGTTAAAACAAGAAAGAAGTTGGACAAATACTTTAAAATCAATAAAATTAGAAATAAACAAATTATTGATATTAAAAAAATGATGGAAGAAGAAAAAATTAAATTATTAGACAAAGAATCAATATCTTTTTTCAAAGTTCTCGTATGGAATAAGATAAAAAATGCCCGTGAAAAAGGGAAAGATATTTATTATATACCAAATTTTTCGAGTTCGGATTTGAATATGTTGAAATTACTAAAACTAAAAACTAACCTTTTAGAAAAAGAAGATGACTTCAATCTATTATGTTTCTACGAAGAGTTTTTAGGGACAAATTGGCTATTAGACGTATTAGATAATATAGAAACGTTTAACAATTCTCAAATAATAAAAAATTATTAAATTATTAAACGTTTCTTTATTTTAAAGACATTTTCTCAACAAATCTTTAATATTATCATCCTCAAAAAAAGTCTTAAAATTACCTTCTAATAACTCCTCTTCAGGACAATCTTCTACAATCTTCGTAAGATATAAAATTTTATCAGCTTCATTTTCTTTTAAAAAATCATTTTTAAAATCTTCAACTTCTTGCCCACTTAAAGAGTTAAAATTTGTTCTTTTACTAACATCACCCAATGTTATTTTTTCTACTAATTGTTTTACACTTTCCATATTGTTTTACATTTTTACTTTATATAAAACTAAAAAAGAAAAGTTTAAAAAAATATAAAAAATTATATAAAATCCTAATTTGTTAATTATAACGGATTTAGAACATAGAAACTTTAATATATACATAAAAATAATAATAATTATTTATTATGGCAGAAAATAATCCAACAAATAATAGTTTATCGGATATCGGAAAACAACAAAAAGATTTCAATACTATGTTGTCTGAAGATAAAATATATGAAAACTCACAGAGTAATTTAGAGAAAGAAAATTTATTATTAGAAGGTAGACAACAAGTCGGCTCGTCAGATTTTGAAAAAAATATTTTAAATTCTAAAATAACCAAAAACAAAGAATTAATAGAAACTAATAAAATCGATAAACCAAAACCAAACACTGATAAAAATGATATAGATGTTAATAATAAATCACTTTTTGATAGAGATGCTATGATTGATTATGCACGTTATATAAATACAGATGGTTCTATATCACCTAATTGGAGAGAATATCTTAAAAATGGTGAGAATATATATACTATAAATAATGCAAAAAAAATAAATGAAGTAGTTCCTTTTAAAGATAGTTCGTTATTTAATAACAATTCATCTTTTTCAAACGAGGGATTATCTATTGATAATTTAATCACATGGTCTGAAAAATATCCCGCTTTACAGTTGAGATATCAAGATTTTGTTTATTGTAAAAGATTAGGATATTACCCTAATAATAGATTGATAATTTTACGTAGATTTAAAGGCGGTGTACCCGATAATTTATTTGATTATTATAGAAGAGATACATCAAAACTAAAATATACTCAACCATTAGCAACAATGATTACTTGGGCAAGCCCCGATGAAGATTTCATAGAAAGTATAAGTTTTAATGAGGGGTGGGAAGACCATAACACATCCATATTCGAAACCGTAAAAGCAATATTAAATAATGAAAAAGCAGGCAAAACAGACGAAAGTATGTTGGGTGATATGCTAACTTCTGTGTTAATAGAAACACTCAAGACACCTGATACAACAAGAGAAGATGGTGTACCTTATACAAGAGCTATGACAGGAAACCCAAATTTAATAAAAACAAGTAAAAAAAGAATAATAAATAAAAGCGGAGAAAATACAAAAAATGGTTTAAATTCAAAAATTTCTTTTGAAGTATCATTTGAATATGAACTGCGATTCATAAATAATATAGACCCAAGTATTGCCATGTTGGATTTAATAGGAAATGCTTTGAGAATGGGTACAAGCGAATCAGAGTTTGCATATAATATGCCTTATTATAAAAATTCACCCTTAATAAAAGCTATAAGCAACGGAGATACCGCAAAATTAGGACAAATGATGGTAGAAGATATTAAAAAATTAACAGATGATTTAACGAAAAACTTAACGGAAATGCTAACGAGTGCAGGAAAATCTATAAAAATAAATTTTGAAACATTAACAAAGACCGCCACCGATACAATAACTAAGGCAGCGGGATACATAACATCAAGATATAGAGAAGAATTAAAAGCTGCTATTTCATCCGATACAGGATTACCTTCGGGTATATGGCATATAACATATGGCAACCCAAAAGCACCTATAATATCTTGCGGCGATTTAATAGTGAATTCATCTTCAATAACTCTTGGAAAAGAATTAGGATATAACGATTTTCCAAATTCTTTTACTGTGAAATATTCATTAGAGACTGCAAGGGAGCGTGGAAAAAATGAAATAATCAGAATTTTCAATAGTGGTCGAGGCAGGCTCTACGTCTATCCACAAGCAAAAGATAATCCCGATTACGACTTATATTAAAATATATTTTAAATTATGATAACAACAAATTACGATTACATAGCAGAATTATTCTTAGACACTAAAACGGGAATGTATGATTTATATTTAACAACATTTAATGGAAATATAAACGTATTCAATTTCAGAACTTTTAT
>JACCDZ010939156.1_pt1 | contig 32727 bp, 32 predicted proteins | sample 7449551 | NCBI WGS metagenome assembly JACCDZ01 (sample SAMN15323452, study PRJNA562643) | freshwater metagenome | isolation source: river surface water | place: USA:Blue River Watershed | collected 2017-08-18 | reverse complement strand
CTTATTGAAATCTATCGATTATTGGTACTTGATGATGTGAGTAAGAAGGTGACGAAGTTGTAGGAAAACCGACAACGAACAACCCACAACTTACGACAAAAAGAAAGCGGGATAGGTTGTGATGCATTTGTTAAATTTCTAAATAGTTTCGAAGCGGGGTACGGAGACATACTTTTAGTATGATGGAGTACACCGCTCAGAAAATATAACGAAATTGGATAAACTCGGAGAGCAAAAGAAAAACTTCATCCACATTGTGGATGAAGTTTTTCTTTTGTGCACACAACCTACTTTTTCTTTGCCTTATCTCGATCAGCTTTAGTCAAATATTTCTTTCTAAGTCTAACTGAGAGTGGGGTGATTTCGAGATAGTCTTCATCTTTCATGATTTCAAGACCTCGTTCGATAGTGATTTCAAATGGTGGGATAAGAGTAATTGCTTCATCTTTACCAGCAGATCGGTAGTTTGAAAGGGCTTTACCTTTTGCTGGGTTTACATCTATGTCTTCACCTTTTGAGGTATTACCCACAATCATTCCCACGTATACTTCAGTACCTGGTCCGATATAAAGAGTTCCTCGCTCCTGGAGATTCCAGAGGGCGAATCCTGCCGCTTTTGCAGCTTCCATAGAAATCATAGAACCAAACTCGTGTTTCTCGATTACTCCTACGTATGGCTTGAAGTCTATAAATCGTGATGAAAGAAGTCCTTCACCTTTGGTATCAATAATAAATTCACCTCGATATCCAAGAAGGCCTCGGGTAGGGATTTCGAATGTAAGTCGTGCCATACCTTCAGCTTCTTTCATGTTGGTAAGGAGACCTTTTCGAGCAGAGAGTTTTTTGATTACTTCACCTGAGTGTTCGCTTCGCACATCAACAGTTACTTCTTCGAATGGTTCGCATCTTTGTCCATCAATAATCTTTTCGATTACTTGTGGTTGTGATACCTGAAGTTCGTATCCTTCTCGTCGCATATTTTCAAGCAAGATTGATACGTGAAGTTCTCCACGTCCGTATACCTTGAAACTATCACCTTCAGAAAAATCTACTTTAAGACCTACGTTTATTTCGAGTTCTTTTTCGAGTCGTTCTCGAATTTGTCGTGAGGTTACAAACTTTCCTTCGCGTCCTGCAAATGGGGAATTGTTAACGAGGAAGTTAAGCGCGATTGTTGGCTCATCCACAGCGATAGCTGGAAGTGGTAGCTGATCAGCAGATTCACAAATAGTTTCACCGATATAAATATCAGAGAGACCTGCGAGCATTACAATATCACCGGCATATGCTTCATTTACTTCTTCACGATCAAGACCGTTAAAAGTAGAAAGCTTTGTTACTTTTCCTTGTCTGGTCTCACCTGTTGGAGTCTTAATGAATACATTTTGACCAAGTTTTACCTTACCTTCATAGATACGTCCGATAGCGAGTCGTCCAGTGAAGTTGTCGTATCCGAGGTTGAATGGTTGCATTCGAAGCGGAACATTGATATCTGCTTTTGCAGCAGGAACAAGTTCGAGAATAGTATCGAGAAGTGGGGTAAGATCAGTTGATTCATCTTCAAGCTTTCGCTTTGCAATACCTTGTCGGCCGATAGAGTAAATAGTGGTAAAGTTCAATTGTTCATCTGTAGCACCAAGCTCGATGAAGAGTTCAAGAATTTCATCCATTACTTCTTTTGGTCGTGCAGCTGGTTTATCAATCTTGTTGATAAGAACGATTGGCTTCATTCCAAGGTCGAGAGATTTTTTAAGTACGAATCGTGTCTGTGGCATAGGACCTTCTTGTGCATCCACAAGGAGAAGCACGGTATCGATAGATCGGAGAACTCGTTCCACTTCAGAACCGAAGTCGGCGTGTCCAGGGGTATCTACGATATTGATCTTAGAACCTTTGTAAAAGATTGAGGTGTTCTTTGCATAAATAGTAATACCACGTTCTTGTTCAAGAGCGTTTGAATCCATTGAAAAACCTTCCTTTGCAACACCGGTTTGTTTCATTATCGCATCTGTAAGAGTGGTCTTACCGTGGTCCACGTGAGCGATAATTGCTATGTTTCGAATTTCCATATAAATGCTTAAAAAATAAAGGGTTTAAACCCAAGGGGTGTTAAACCCTTTATTCCAACAGCGCTCGGATGCTGTGTATGAAGATGTTATTCACGCGCTCCTTACCTGTTGGAATAAAAAAGAGCTGAAAGCTCTGATATGCTTCATTAAAACAAATTTTACATAATTTGGCAAGGGGATTTAGGGTATAAAAAAGCCCTCCGTGTGAGGGAGGGCTTGAGGAGAGGTTTTACTTTGGCTGCGTTATTTGGAAGAGTATCCTTAAAACAATACTCATTGTTTCAGGAAACACTTCTTCTGGTATTGAGTGATTCGCGTCAATCTCGAAGATGGGAGTTTTGCTCGCCTGTATCTTCTTTTTAATTCCAGGGATGCTTTCTTCAAACATTTGACAGCGGTTCAGAAGAGTTTGAACTTCAGCATCGACCCGGTTTTGAGTCTTGGCCCTGTGTCCAAATCTTTCAAAACACGTCATGTTGCTAGCCTCAAAAATAAAAACCGCATTGTTTTTGGGACCAAGGATTTTATGTTCAGTGGCCCAATCTACTTGTCTTTCTGTCCGAAGTGAGCCGTCAAAAAACAAGAGTTTGGTTTCAGGGTCCATTTTTGAGAAGTCATGTTTGATTATCTCAAATATGGCATCATCCGGAACCATGACTCCTTGGCGGACACTTTCTAAATACTTATCGCGAAATACCGTGTCTTGTTCGAGTCTGTTTTTAATGGTATCTCCGATTGAATAGAAATCAATTCGATGAGGCGTTGATCTTAGTGCTTTGCTGAGGAGTTTTTTGATGTAGCCTTTTCCTACACATGTTTTACCCAGTTTGTGTATAACGAAGGGTTGTTTGTCTTTTCCAAAGAGGGAAAAGAGTGACTGATTTAACGAGGAACTCATGAGGGGGGGGTTAGTTGGTGGATGGTTTGTCTGAATTTCTTGCTCCTGCTTAGAATTAGCAGTTTTCGAAGATCAGGTTACTAATGGTTTATAACATTATTTATGATGCTTTGTCAATAAAAAAGCGGAACCGGGTGAGGGCTCCGCGAGAATATTATAAAAGAAATTAATTCATATTTCTTGTTATTATGTGCACTACTTTCCTTAATATCTGAGGCTTCATTTCTTCAAGTAAGCCTGAAATAGTAAAGGTTGGGATTTTTGCTACCCTGAGAATTTCTTCCAAGGTGGACAGTTCTTGTTTGAACCTTTTGTTTTTTTCCATTGCCTTGATAACAAAATCATCTTCAGAGTCAGGGTGGAGATGAATCCCTTTCGAGACTTTAACTTTTCTATAGTCTCTCAATCTTTCGATTTGTTCGCCAAGAACCTGATCCAAGATAAGCACAACCTTAACATGATGCTCATTTAGTAGGTGTCTTAATTCGGCTCGGTTCTGACCAAAGCTTATGAGTATGACAAATTCAGTTTTCACCTTACTCATAACATTGTTGAAGTGTTGTATGGACTCATGGATTGGTATGTTTCCGTCTCCTTGAATAAGTCTCTCCATTTCCTCCACGGGTATCGTCTTCCTCAGGTGGTCTCCAAAGTGAATGGATTCTGCGTCGCCAATTATTTTTTTCAGATATTCTAGGATTTCTGCACGTCCACTACCTTGGGTGCCAAAAATGGCAATGACGTTCTTCTTGTCTGGATGCTTCACTGGTGTTGTCGGTTTGGTTGTTTATTGGACAGATGCGTCAAAATGAGACGCGGAAAGGCTTTTAGCCTGTTTGTGAATGATCTGTACCATTTATTAAATTAGCACTTATTTTAATAAATGTCAATAGTTTGCGTGTTGTAATACCGTACACCGCAACACTGTTATGTTTTGTATTTGGAGAGAGTGAATCTGTCTGTGATATACTATTTCTCATAATGAAGCACTGGAAAAAGATTGCTACAAATTGGATAACGGAATTCGGTCCTATTGTTGCCTTTTTTATTACTTCAGAATTCTTTGGTCTTGTTGTTGGTAGCAGTGTATTTGTGACTACAACTATCTTGGCCCTCATCGTTGCGTGTATTCGAGAAAAAAGACTTGCACTTTTTCCGCTACTTGCTGGTATATCTGTCATTGTTTTTGGAGTAGCGACTGTTTTCTTCCAGAACCCTTTCTTCATTATTATCAAAGATACTTTTTATAACGGGATTTTTGCTCTAGCACTTTTTATAGGTCTTGTTTTCTTGAAAAAATCATTTTTGAAAAATCTCTTCGGTTCACTTTTTAAGATGACGGATAGGGGATGGAGAATACTTACAATCAGATGGTGTGTAATGTTTGCTCTTCTTGCAATTTCAAATGAGATTGTGTGGAGATTTTATGATACTGATATGTGGCTTACGTATAAAATGTTCGCAACGCTGATTACTATTATTTTTGGTTTCTATCAGATTACTCTCTCTCGACGTGAGCGATTACCTGAAGCAAACAAGTGGGGAATGAATGTAGGGTAACCCGCAATCAATAACTGACAACAGAGAGTTGGTAATAGAAATACAAAAAGGACCGTCCTCGGGGATTAAGAGAGGACGGTCCTTTTTAATATTTACTTCTTTAGCCAAACAAGAAACTCGTGATTTCCATCACCTCCTTCAATCGGTGATTCAATTTGTCCTGCTACAGTAAGTCCTATTTCTTTTGCTTTATGGAGCACTCCGTCGATAGCAAGCTTACGTTCTGATTCTTTCTTTATTACACCAGATCGTTTTCTAGCAATTTCTGCACCTACTTCAAATTGAGGTTTTATAAGTGCGATTATTTCTCCTTGAGCACTCAATAGTTCGGCAACACGTTCAAGGATGAGGGTGAGTGATATAAATGATACATCGATTACTGCATATTCGGGCTTTTCTGGAAGGGTGATGATAGAGCGAATATCAGTTGATTCCATGCTCACCACTCGCGCGTCTGCTTGTAGTGTTTTATCAAGCTGGTATTTGCCCACATCTACTGCATACACGAGTCGTGCACCGTGTTGAAGTGCGCAGTCAGTAAAGCCTCCGGTTGATGCACCTACATCAATCACAACTTTACCAGTAAGATCTATGTTCCATCGCTTGAGTGCACGTTCAAGCTTCTCTCCGCCTCGTCCCACAAAACGATTGGTCTTGATGAGCGTGATATCGTCAGCGAGCCCTACCTGGATACTCGGCTTAGTAATTGATTTGTTATTAAGAAGTACAAGACCTCGTGTTATATAATCCTGCGCCTCACTTCGTGAGCGAGTAAGACCTCTTTTTGCCATTTCTTGATCAATTCGTGTCATATGTTTATCACTCTAGCAGAATAAGCCATTTTCTCCTATGTTTCCTTGAGTTTTCATGAATAGAGAGGTATAATGTACGACATTAAGAATTCATAGTTGCATATCATATGTCATCATCACAATACCTTACAAAAGAGAAATTTGAAGAACTAAAGCAAGAGCTCGAAACACTTCGTACTGAAACTCGAAAGAAAGTTGGTCAGAGTCTTGAGTATGCTCGTGCTCTCGGAGATCTTTCTGAAAATGCTGAGTATCAAGAAGCTCGAGAAATGCAGGCTAATGTTGAAGATCGAATTGCTGTTATTGAAAACACTCTCAAAACTGCTCAGATTGTGGATGAGCGACACATGGATACTATTGGTATCGGTTCTCTTGTCTCTTTGAAAAGAGAAGATGGAGAAGGTGATTATAAGGTTCGTATTGTAGGTTCAGAAGAAGTAAATCCTGCTGAAGGAAAGATTTCAAATCTTTCTCCTATGGGTTCTGTGCTTATGGGTAAACGAAAAGGTGATGTGGTAAAAGTATCTACTCCAAAAGGTAAGATTTCTTACAAAGTTGTTGCTACTGAATAATATATTTTAAGCATGGCTTCACTACAAGAATTACGTGATACCCGTATAAAAAAACTTGAACTGTTAAAACAGTCAGGAATGAATGGTTACCCATCAAACGTTCCTAAGGACATCTGTCTTAAGGATGTTCGTCTTCAGTTTGCGGAGATTTCAGCTTCAGGAAAAACACTTTCTCTTGCAGGACGTGTTATGGCTATTCGTGGTCAGGGCGCAATATTTTTTGTAGTACTCGAAGATGGAAAAGGGAAGTTTCAAGCTGTTTTCAAAAAAGACAGTATTGATCCAAAATTGTTTGCACTTTTTACCGATGCTGTTGATGTGGGTGATACCATTAGTGTTACTGGTACCTTGTTTGTAACTCAAAAAGGTGAAGAGAGTATTCTCGTTACTTCATGGGTAATGGCTGCAAAGTCCCTTCTTCCGCTTCCTGAAAAATGGAATGGTCTTCAAGATGAAGAAATTCGTCTCCGTAAGCGATATCTTGATATCATCACCAATCCCGAGGTGCGAGAAATGGTCCACAAAAGATCTCTTTTCTGGCAGTCTATTCGAACATTTCTTCTTCAGAGAAATTTCATGGAAGTCGAGACTCCGATTCTTGAAAATACTGCTGGTGGAGCAGATGCTCGGCCCTTTGAAACTCATCATAATGCGCTCGATCTTGATGTATATCTTCGTATTTCACCAGAGCTTTGGCTTAAGCGTCTGATGGTGGCAGGGTTCCAAAAAGTTTTTGAGATTGGACGTATTTTTCGTAATGAAGGAATGGATGCTGAACATCTTCAGGATTATACCCAGATGGAATTCTACTGGGCGTATGCAGATTACAATGATGGTATGAAAATGGTGGAAGAATTGTATAAACACATTGCGCAAGAGACATTTGGAACTTTGGTATTTAAGATAAAAGGTTTTGAAGTAGATCTTGGTGCAAAGTGGGAGATCTATGATTTTACTGAGACTATCAAGAAGATGACCGGCACCGATATTTCTGTTTCAACTCTTGATCAAGTGATTGCAAAGCTTAAAGAACTTCATATCGAGTTTGATCCAAAAGGTTTTAATATGGCACGAGCGGTTGATACTCTCTGGAAATATTGCCGTAAGCAGATTGGGGGCCCAGGCTTTTTGATAAATGTTCCTGTATTCCTCGAACCTCTCGCAAAACGAAAATCAGATAATCAGAATTTGGTTGAACGTTTCCAGGTAATACTTGCTGGTTCTGAAATGGGTAAAGGTTTTAGTGAATTAAATGATCCTCTTGATCAAGCGGGGCGATTTGAAGAACAGGCAAAGCTTCGTGAAGCAGGTGATGAAGAAGCTCAGATGAATGATACTGATTTTGTGGAAGCACTTGAACACGGAATGCCACCAACATGTGGATTCGGACTCTCAGAAAGACTCTTTAGTTTCCTTATGGATAAATCAGTGCGTGAATGTCAGATATTCCCACTTATGAGACCGAAAGAGTAGGGGTTGGTAGTTAGTAGCTAGTAGTTGGGTGAAACAAAGCAGGATTTTCGCGAAGCGAAAATCCTGCTTTTTGTATTTATTTTATTTCTTTGTTTTAGATTACGTTTAATGTGGATAACTTATTAGCATAGTGGTATCAAGTGTTATAGAATAGTATGTAAGTGGGAAGAAGTGGTATGAAATTTTTCTCACAAAAAACGCAATGCTTATCGGAGAATATACACATACAATAGACGATAAAAACCGAGTTTCTCTTCCGTCAAAATTCAGAAAAGAAATGGGTAAGAAGGTTGTCATCACTCCAGGGTTTGATAACTGTCTTTTCGTATTTGCTCCAAAAGAGTGGAAAAAGATTTCTGATAAGCTCGCTTCATCATCAGTGTTGAAGTCTGATAGCCGAAGTCTTACTCGAGTTCTTTTCGGTGGGGCGGTTGAGGCAGAGGTCGATTCTCTTGGTCGTATTCTTGTTCCTGATTTTCTAAAAACTCGAATATTACTTGGCACAAAAGCTGTGATGATTGGTGTTCAGTCACGAGTAGAAATTTGGAACGAATCAACATGGCTTTCATACAAGGCTGGCGTTGAGAAGAATACAGATGCACTTGCAGAAAAGCTTGGTGAACTTGGAGTACTCTAGCTAGTTTCCCTTATCTAATATCTAAGCGCTAAAACTTGGAGATTAGAAATGTGAAATTAAAAAATACCTTTATGTCATTTCATATTTCAGTTCTTTTACATGAAGTAATAGATGGTCTTGATTTCCACGATGGTGATGTCTTCCTCGATGGTACACTCGGTGCGGGAGGGCACACACTACAGGCTTTCAAGACTGGTAAGAATATTAAAGTTATTGGATTTGATATGGATGAAGACGCTCTTGTACGTGTTCGTAATCGTATCGATGAATCAGCCTCAAGACTTATTTTGGTGAATGATAATTTCAGGAATCTTGATAAGGCGCTTCTTGAGAACAAAATCCCTGCAATTAATAAATCACTCTTTGATCTTGGTCTTTCATCACATCAAATAGACGAATCAAACCGTGGATTTGCTTTCAAGACAGACGAACCTCTTCTTATGACTATGAGAAAGGATACATCCCTTGTCCCTTTTACTGCATATGATATTGCGAATGCCTGGGATGAGGAAAATATTGCAGATATTATTTATGCGTATGGTGAAGAGCGTTTCTCTCGAAGGATTGCAAAAGCGATAGTAGAGGCACGAGCGGTTAAAGTAATTGAGACGACTGGAGAGCTTGCTGAGATTGTAAAAGGTGCCATACCACGAGTTGCTCAATCTACACGTATTCATCCAGCTACCAAGACTTTCCAAGCCTTCCGTATAGCGGTAAATGATGAACTTGCTTCAGTGAGAGAGGGGATTACGAAAGCATATGAATACACCCTCCCTCAAGGCCGTATCGCAGTTATTAGTTTCCATAGTCTTGAAGACAGAATTATTAAGAATCTTTTTAGAGATTGGCAGACTGAAGGCAAGGGTGAATCTCTTACCAAAAAACCTATTACTCCTAGTGAAGAAGAAATCGAAAAGAATCCTCGTTCACGAAGTGCAAAGTTACGAATTTTTATAAAAAAATAATTACATAAAAGCCATGATGAATCGCATACATTCAAATGTAAAGAAAATAGAGAGACCATTGTCATTTTGGATACTCTCTACTTTTGCCTTCATCTTGGTTTGTACATACGTGTATTTTATAAACGGTGCCATTGTTGCAACCGTTGCACATACCACGGCTCATGATGAGTCTGTGCTCCTCGCTTCATCTTTAGGTGATCTTGAGAGTACCTACTTTGAACTCAGTAGTACTCTTAGTTCCTCATATGCAAAGGAGCTTGGTTTTGCTGCACCGTCTCAAGATGTACACTACGTTTCACTTCTAAGTACACCAGCAAAAAATCTCTCCTTTAATTCGGGTATCTAATGATATTTGCTCGGATAGGTTTTATTAGACTTTTCTCATACGTAATTATTGCGTATGCACTCATACTTATTGGTAAACTCTACTATGTACAAATAGTGGAGTCTTCGCGTTATACAAGTCAGGCAGAACGGCAGTATGAGACAAAGTCTGGTGGTTCCTTTGATCGAGGTTCTATCTTTTTTACTACTAAGTCAGGTGATTTGCTTTCTGCTGCAACCCTTAAGTCCGGTACAACTATTGCTATTAACCCACGAACTATTTTGAATCCCGAAGATGTCTATAATACACTTTCTGGTTTTTTGAACGTCGACGAAAATACGTTTTTGAAAAAAGTTGCTCGTAAAGATGATACTTATGAAGAAGTTGCGAAACGTGTTGATACAGAAGTGGCTTCTTCTATTCAGAGTTTAAAAATAAACGGTATTTATCTTTCGAAAGAAAAATGGCGTTTTTATCCTGGAGGGACACGTGCTGCCCAAGCCCTTGGTTTTGTGGGTTATAAAGACAACACCCTTTTGGGACGATACGGCCTTGAATCTTTTTATAACGAAACTCTTTCACGTGATCACGTATCCAATAGCGCAAACATGTTTGCTCAACTCTTTTTATCTTTTGGTAGTATTTTTGGTAATGCACGTGAGAGTAATGAGGGGGATCTCATAACTACAATTGAGCCAACTGTTCAACTCGAGCTTGAGAATGCTCTGAAGAGTGTGGACTCTAAATGGTCTTCAAATCTTACAGGGGGTATTATTATGGATCCAGTCACAGGTGAAATATATGCAATCGCTGCTAATCCTGCTTTTGACCCAAACTCATTTGCATTAGAAAAAAATCAAGCAGTGTTTGGTAATCCGCTTGTAGAAAATGTGTATGAGCTAGGTTCGATAATTAAACCGCTTGCCGTAGCCGCTGGACTTGATGCCGGTGTTATTAAACCTGATACCGAATACAATGATACTGGTTCTATTTCTGTTGATGGTTATAAAATTTCAAACTATGACGGTAAGGCGCGCGGTAAAGCTAATATGCAAAAAGTTCTCAATGAATCCTTAAACGTTGGTATGGCTTTCATTACAAAACAGCTCGGCAATGAGAGATTAACAAAGTATTACAAAGATTTTGGTTTTGGTGAGGAGACTGGTATTGATGTGCCAGGCGAGGTGCACGGACTTATTGGTAATTTAAATAATAAGAGTGACGTAGAACATATCACTGCTTCATTCGGTCAGGGTATTGCACTTACACCGATTGCAACTGTTCGCGCTCTTTCTGCGCTTGGAAATGGTGGCTTTTTGCCAAATCCTCATCTTGTAAAAGAGATACGGTATACAAATGGTGAAGTAAAAAAACTTTCTTTTGGTGAACCTCGTCAGGTGCTTAAAAAAGAAACCTCTGAGACTATCAGTCGAATGCTTGTGGGAGTGGTGGATGATGCGCTTCTTGGCGGTACAGTGAAACAAGATCGTTATAGTATTGCTGCAAAAACAGGTACTGCGCAGATGTCGAATGAGAATGGGGGTGGGTATTATAAAGATAGATACTTACATTCATTTTTTGGATATTTTCCAGCATACAAACCCCGCTTTATTGTCTTTTTATTTACGGTGTATCCAAAGAATGTAAGTTATGCATCACACACCCTTACTGATCCCTTCATTTCCCTTACTAAGTTCTTGATTAATTACTATAATATTCCACCAGATCGATAGCTTTCTTATTTGTTAAGTTCTGTTATTATAATTTTACTTTTATTTCTGAACCAACCCTTCTTTTATGAAATCCTTTTTAAAACATTGTGTTATTTTGATTCTTACTATTGAGGCAAAATTGGTGCTCAAGAAGTATAAACCTCGAGTAATTGCCATTACGGGTAGTGTGGGCAAGACATCTGCAAAAGATGCAATTTTTAGCGTGCTTTCACTTTATAAAAATACACACAAGAGTCTTAAGAGTTTTAATAGTGAAATAGGCGTACCTCTCACTATCCTCGATTTACCAAATGAGTGGGGCAATGCTTTTGGTTGGATAAAAAATATATGTAAAGGACTTGTCTTGATTATAACCAAGAAGCCATATCCAGAGCTTTTGGTGCTTGAGGTGGGGGCTGATCATCCATATGATATTCAAAATATTTCAGCATGGCTTAAGCCTGACATTGCAGTCTTTACACAGATGAGTAAGGTTCCGGTTCACGTTGAATATTTCTCTTCACCAGCTCAGGTATTTGAAGAAAAAAGTTTTCTTTTTAAGAACATAAGTCTTGGAGGAACCATGATTTTGAATGCTGATGATGAGGATGTTCTGTCTCTCTCAACCAAGATTTCAAAAGCATTTATTACTTTTGGTTTTTCTGAAAAGGCTATTGTAAAAGCTTCAAATATTGCGATTGAGTATGATGGCGGAAAAACAACCCCACATCCGACAGGTATGTCAGTTGATATTACATATAAGGGCAAGAAATCAACACTTTTTGTTGATGGTGCTCTTGGTAAACAACATATCTACCCGGCGCTTATTGCTTGTACTGCGGGTATTACGTCTGGACTTACACTTGCGCAGTGCGTGAAGGCTCTTGAAACACATGAAACACCTCCAGGACGTATGAAAATACTTGAAGGTGTAAAAGACTCCGTTTTGATTGATGATTGTTACAATTCTTCACCTATTGCCCTTATGGAGGCGCTTCGTGTTCTTAAGAATTTGAAGAAAGCAGAAAATGGTAAGAAGATTGCAGTTCTCGGTGATATGCGAGAGCTCGGTACTTTTTCAAAAGCTGAACATGAATATATGGGTGAGGCCGTGTCTCAATGTGCTGATTTTGTGGTCTTTGTAGGAGTTGAAACATTGAATGCATATGAGGTAGCACTGCCACTTCTTGGTGAAGATAAGGTGAAACATTTTGACGATTCAGTATCAGCGGGAGAATTCTTACTTCCTTTTGTGAATGCTGAAGATATACTTCTTATAAAAGGTTCTCAGGGCATACGAATGGAAAAGATTAGCAAAATGCTTCTTGCGCCACACTTAAAGGCTTCAAGTGTTCTTGTGAGACAAGAGGAAGAGTGGAATGAAAGATAAAAAATGGGAGCCGGTCGCACGAGTGCGACCGGCTTTAATATTGTGGACCTCAGGTCTCTGGAGCAAAAAGCTCCTTGTAGGCGCTCCGTGTGCGCCTCGTTGTTCGACACCATTTAGTATCTACCCCTGAGGACGAAAAATCGTAAGAACTTTTATATAAATAATATTACTAGTAAGTTTGTTGTCAAATAAAAATTGTTATTTATAAAGTACGAGGATAAGTATAGCATGTCTTGTTATCTCAAATAATCCTTAATCTCTCGATAAATTTTATCAGTCATAATTATATATCCAGCATCGTTTGGGTGTATTGCATCAGACATGAGTTTGCTATTACCAAAGATTCCTTCAAGAACGTTTGATACATAAATACTACCGGTTTCTTTTGCTAGTTTTTCAAAATCTGATTCAAATTGATCGGTAAGAATTCCACCGCGAATTCCAAGGAGTACGACCATAGAACCTGATGATTGAAGTTTTGTGATTATTGTACGAAGATTTTCAAAGGTTTGTTCTTTTGGAACTTTTCGCAAATAGTCATTACCACCAAAGAGTACAAGTATTGTACCTGGATTTTCAGCTAGTACATCATCAATACGTGCGAGTCCTTGTTCGGTAGTATTTCCAGATACGCCTTTGTTTATTATTTCTCTTCCAATTTTCTGTGAGAGAAGTGAGACATAGTCATTGCCTTTTGTTGCGCCGACTCCCTGAGTGAGACTGTCTCCAAACGCTACGACGGTCGTGTTCTTTGGTGGATAATTTACTATGCTGGGTTTTGAATTGAGGAAGAAAAAAGACGCAATGGCGAGAATGGTTGCTCCAAGAAAAACAAAAAACTTTTTATTCATGAGATAAGTATAACAAAATAGTTTTGATACAAAAAAGAACCCCTCCACGACAAACGTGTCGGAAGGGGTGGTTGGCGAGAAAGGGATCTTTGGATTGTTCTCGTATACTTAGATCAGAATCAATTCTCACCTTCCTTTTGTTTGGTAGTACAGGAGGGGGGGCGATGTGGAAGAATTAGTTTCGGTGTCGCTTTTTCATGACGGGTGGAGTTGAAGTGAAGAGCTTTGCATAAAACGGTATGCAATGGACCGGCGGTTTGCTCCCCTCATAGGGAGTTACCTACTAACTAATATATTGTATCACATATATAGATATTGTCAAATATATTTATATATTAAAAAAGCCTAGCAAGACTTGGGAGTCTGCTAGGCTGGGGGCATGAAAACAAATAAGAACTAGTGAGGGTTTTTTGAGACCCTTAAGAGCTGTCGTACTCCTTTTTCATCAGAGTTTCTCTGTTTGTGGCGTCCCGGAGATTCAGGAGCCGGTGCCGGCGGAGGCGTTGATCTTGGAGGCGGTGACGACAAGGGAGCATTGGGCTCCTGGAGGTGCGGTTTGGTTCATGGCGTGTGTGTGGGGGGGGTGTTTGTGTGGAATGGTCGTACGCTCCTCGTCGAAGATGAGAATGAATTCTGTCTGTTCAAAGAGCATCGGACCGGTGTTTAGATTACTCCTCTGTTAAAAGACTGTCAATGAGGGGCTGGGGATAAAGGATTACAATATAAAAACACTCTGTAATTTAATTTGTTCTGTGTCACGAATTACTAGGTCTTTTTGAAATACGGAGAATCGACCATTACATGGTCAGTACGGGTTTCCTGTTTGAATGCATTGTGTCACGAGTTACTAAGTCTTTTATTGCAGAGGCCAATAAAAGCCCAAGTGTTTAAAAAAAGTATTTGTGAGCCACAATAATTTCCATTCCGTCGAATGGAAATTTTCCAGCCCCGGACTCAGCTCTTTTTCTTGCTAGAAAAAGATGCTTCTGTCTTCACAAAGACGAAAAAATCTGGAGCAGTCCAGATTTTTTGTAATACCGTTTTTGTGACCCTACGGGGAAATCTCGGCTTACAGCCGCAGTACCCATGCTTGGATATTTTCATCGCTTAAGAAAGCTCAAAAATATGCTCAAGCAGGTTTCGATTCCCCGACGTAATGTATCCCCATACATTACTTAGGGTCACAACGCAAAAGTCGCCTTTCGGCGACTGCGTTGTGAGCCTTCTCGAGATAGAACCTTTTAATTCATTGCCTCGTAAGGCTTATTTCTTAGTTTTCATACCATCACTAACGGCCCTTCTCGTGCGTATATAAAAAGTGACAAAAGTGACAGTTTTTATATTTATCAAACCACGATCTTTGTTATTTAAGCCTCTTGAGGAAATCGATATCTTTTTTATCGATAAGATCTTTTGGTAGTTGGTCGACTGGAAACCATTTCCACTCTTTAAATTTATCTGGCTCCATAAGTCTCGGTTCTTCGGATGTTTTACATTCTACAAAGTAGACCCGATCACCCTCCTTAACACCTGCTTTCTGACCAATAACTCTTATTGGTGTAATATTCGAAATTCCTATTTCTTCAAGAGTTTCTCGTCTCAGTGTGTCAATAAGTGTTTCACCTGGCTGACCTCTACCTCCAGGGTAGGTCCAAACAGGATTATTTTTGGTGTATTCCCTAAGTCCCATTAGTATAGAATCACCCTTTCTGATAAAAGCAAAAATACAGAGTTGTTCAGCTGAGATTTTAAACTTTGAACGGAGGTATTTGATATTGAGTGGATTCCCAAGCATTTCAATACTTGGAAGCCGATCGGGGCGCTTATATTCATATCCATAGTAAGTACCAAACTTTGACTGGAGTATTCCTAAATAGTATTTCAGATTTCTTTTGAAGTATTTAGAAGTCTGATTGGGGTCTGAATAATTTAAGAATATCTTTCCGCTTTGATTATCAATATCCTCGTCGTAATAAATATTTTTCCATGAATCCATATATGTTTTTTTATGGATCTCCTTCTTGTCACTATTCTTTTGGCGAATAGACATTGTGGCGAAATGGAAATGTTCCACAAAAGCTGTTTTGCAATCAATGATTGAGTAACCTGCTTTCCATAGCTTAAGAGATAGATCCCCATCACCATAATAAAATGGATATTTATCTTCTTCACAATACCCAACATCCTCAAGTGCGCTCTTTAAGTAGATACCGTGATTTATGGATAGTTTGTGCCCAAGAGTTTGTCTGACATAGTACATTTTTTCATAAGGTAGATTTCTCCAATAGAATGCAATACCACCGACTTTATTGCCAGCGCCCAATTCTGCTTCAAAGAGATTGAATGCATTCATTATTGAATTTGGCACAAGTAAGCAATCATCCGAAATCATCGTAATATATTTTCCATGACAAGAACGAAAGGCAATGTTCATGTAGTATCCCCAGTTCTTTTTTATTATCTTTTCTCTATTCCAATGCCCGTGATTATGCTGAACGATTGTTATGATATCTTTTTGAGATATTAGGTATTCAACGCCACCATCAGACGATCCGCCGTCTATGACAATTATTTCATAGGGGACCGTAATGTTGTTTTCCCTTATTGTCCGAATTGCTTGCTTCAAAAAAAATTTCCGGTTGTAGCTTCCGAGTACTATTGAAATTATTGGTTTCATTTGTATGGTGTGTTTTAGATTTTGGTGTAAGTTAAGAATATCAGTAAACTTGATATTATTCAATATGTATTGTATTCTATTAAACAGAAAGGAGGGTCTTCTATGAGACTCATTGAAAGTGTGGATACCCGAGAGTGTCTCTCGGGTGACGTATTGGTTTTGATAAGGCATGGTATCGATGTCCCGGTTCTTTCACAAGATTTAAATCAACCACTTATTGAAGAGACTAAACCTGATGTCAGGACTCTGGGTAGGTCGTTGATTAATTTTTGTCAAAGGACAAAGGCTGAAAGCGTTGTTCTTAAGTGTAGTAACCGTCTTCGAGCAGTTCAAACTGCGTCTATTATCGCTGAAGAACTTTTTGCTATGAATATGCCAACTGAAATTATGGAGACTGCCGGAGTGCGAGAAATCTATCAAGGTAAGTTCATAATCAAAGATCATATTACTGGTAACGAGTATAAACCTTTAGTCGATGCGTGGAGGGTCTGGCAAAAAAAACTTGATGAGCTTGAGTTACTCTATCGGTTTGGAGATCCGCTTATTAACAGAGATGGAAAAGCGGAATTCCCTGAACTTGTAGGGTGGTTTGAGCAATTCGGAGAACATCAAGGTGATTTTTCCTTACGTCTTTATTGCATGTTGAAAGAAGTTTTTGAAAATACCGACAATGATTTACAAGTTATTGTTGGTCATCAAGCTTCTTGTTCCAGGATGCAAAGAATTATTAGCGCTGCTTCACGCTTAAATAGTGCTAATGATTTTAGACCAGGTGAGTTCGTAAGGATCCTTGAGAAGAAAGGGTCAAGAGTAACCGTTGATCATGCCTGTGGTGTCATCGTGAGAAAGCCAAATCAAAACCTTATCGTCTCGATACTGGAAAAGGAAATCAATTACCTTCAAAGTATCATCTAAGGACCCTGTGAAAGCAGGGTTCTTTTTGTTATAATTATTTTATGGAAAAATATAAAATCACTGAAATTAAAGAGAAAAATGATTACAAAATCACATATATTTGGCATCCTGGTGTAATACCTGAGGGCGTACCAGTTCAACAAGTGTATGGCTTCTGTAGCACTGAAAATAATTTAGTTGCTCTTGTTCGAGAGAAAGACGACGTAAGATTTACACCACCAGGAGGTGGTACAGAAAAAGGAGAGTCACCTCTTGAGACACTACATAGAGAGTTTATGGAAGAGGTGCAATTTGTGCCCAAGGATATTAAGCTATTAGGATCACTTGAAGTAATTAATCCTGGTGCTGAAGAGGAAATACAAAAACATAATTTACAGGTAAGGTTTGCTTGTAAAGTTGATGGGTTGGATCATTTCATTCCACTTAGAGATGGTGAGACTGAACAGAGAATCTTTGTCTATTACAAAGATCTTCCTGAGTATGTTGGTTTTATTAATAAATATACTAGTGGAAAAATACAATACGATATGTATTGTGATTATCTTGAGGGTAAAATTGATCTATGAGAATTGCAATCATTCAACCAAGGACTTCATATCACATTGCTGGTTCCGAAAAAATCTCATTAAAACATGCTGAGTACTTGGCTAAACTCGGACACACTGTAGATCTTTACACCTCTGTTTCAAAAGAGCTCAAGGAGACTTTTTTATTTAATGATTTTGTTAGTAAAAAGATAAAGGGTGTGAATATATTAAGATTTGATATTTCAGATCTTGTTCCTGGTTTGTATGAGGAAAAACAAAGCGCTAACCATGTACGATGGGTCACCGAGTCTATTGCCTTTGATCAGAAAATATTTAATGCGATTAATGAAAGTGGGGCTGATATTATATTGTCTTATTATCTACCGGATAATCTTTTTAAGCCCAAAGATATTCCAAATGTCCTGTATTTATCAGGATACTCTTCAGAATCGATTCCTTTATATAAATCATTTATTAGATTTTGTAGTGCGACCATATCGATCAGTTCAGTTGTGTCTGAGAAATGGTCTGAGTATTTAAACGATGTTCCTCTTCAGTACTCTCTAGGTACCGGAGTTGATTATCCTTTGGTTATTAAGGATCAAATAAAACCAAAGGCAAAATACAATATTGTTTTTGCTGGTAGATTAATTGAAAGAAAAGGGGTTTCGCTTCTTGTTGATGCATTTAAAAAAGTTGTGGCTGATTACGACGATGTTCATTTGTGGATCTTGGGAGATGGTGATCTTCAACAGACCCTACGTAGTAAAATTGATTCCCTTGATCTAACTAAAAAAATATCAATGTTAGGCCTGGTACATAACCCCTATGATTATTTTGCTATGGCTGATATTTGTGTATTTCCTTCATATCAGGGGGATGGGTTAATGGGAACTGTTTTGGAATCAATGGCTGCTGGCAAAGCTGTTGTGACAACTAAAAATAATGGTAACGAAGATGTTATAACCAGTGGTTTGAACGGTGTATTAATTGAATCACAGGACTCTGACAAACTAGCGGTTACCATCTTGGATTTGTTAAAAGATGATGAAACAAGGTTGATTCTTGGGCAACGAGCCCAAGAATTCATTGCTCAAAATGTTGCTTGGGAAAAAAATATTTTAAAGCTCGAACATATACTTAAAGAAGTTGTAGAAAAGACAAAGTGATGACCAGTGAGTATAATTGTTTTCATTTATATACACTGTGGAGGTATCTAGAAGGTTTACGTAATTCATAGATGGAAAAAGTCGTAGATACAATAATGTATCTACGACTTTTAATTTCTTTAAATGTAACACAAAATAGATTATTCTTCTTTCGGTCTATTTTTAAGATATACCTTTAGTAGTCCCATGATTGCAAAATTCATGTCGTAGATCATTTTAGACATTTCTTTTGCGTATTTCGGATCAAATCCTTTCAATGTATCACCTGATGTGGATCTTAAATATTCACCAACAGCGGCATCTGCGTAGTAGAATCTAGTTTCTTCCATGTTGGGACCTGTTGAATAGTACGCTAAGGTATTTCTAGCAATTTTTTCTTTTTTATCAAAAAAGTTACAAAAAGACTTTCTCAAGTCTTTGCCGGATTGATTATAATGAAAACCTACATTATCTCTTACTCGAATAAGATAATTTATAAATTCCGAGCTACCTACAGCTCTTTCAAATGCGATATTTATAATGTCTGCCCATCTAGCCTGCACGTCCTTACTCGTCTTCGACAATAGGCCTTGAAATTTGTAACTTAATAAAACCTTTTCATTCTGTTTTAGGAATTTAAAAAACTCTCGTGTGTTTGCTATACGTATCTTTCCTGTTTGAACAAAAATACCTGCATATTCGCCTGCATGAGCAGTTGTTTCTTCTATTGGTGGTTTTCGATAGTGATCCTCGATGAGTTTTTCAAATAGAATTGTTCCCTTGAGATCATTGTAGACCACAGCTAAGACTAAAAAGAAATTATCAAGAGGATCGTTGTTTTTCTCATCAATGATCCGATAAGGTTCTATGTGCTTTGATTCTCCTTTAAAATCTTTTTTATCCATAGGTCTATTTGTTACGCTTTTTTAACTCTTTCCAAAAACCAGTGAACTCTGTGTGTACAAGATCGAGTAACATAATAAACAGAGCAATAACTGGAGATGTCATTATTCCATACAGTGCAAATGAATACATAAAAACGAGAATTTGGTTATCTGTCTGTGCTACATATGTCGTCGATATGCCAAATGAGAGTATTACTAAGGCATAACACAATGTATTAGAAACAAATACCCAGCCAAGATATTTTAATGACTTAATACTAAGTTCTGCTTTTTTTGATTCAAAAATAAGATAGTTCAGTATGAGAAGGAATATAACCAAGCTCCATTTCAATATGATATTGCTTGCCTCAGTGTGATTTGCTCCAGAGAGGTCAAATAGGGCTTCTAGTAGCACTGGAAAGAAAAGTGCCAGTACGAGTGTAAATTGTAGTTTCTTATCAACGTCTTCAATTAGTTTTTCTTTTTGCATGTGGATAATTTTTTATTAATTTTTTCTTGAATAAAACCACTTTTTAGTATTGACTATGTGATAAATATTATTGTCTACTATTGTCTATTATTTTTTAAGAAAAAGCAAAAGTAATGTGATCACATTATAATCAGGATCACTCTTTTCGGTATCTTAGAGAAAGTCCTAAAAACATACCAAAAATGCCCTATGTGCATAATTGAATGTTGTAAGATGGAAGTATAGAGATTTTCTTCGGTGCGAGAGGTTAACCTCTACAGACAAAATAATTATTAAAAAGACGAAAACAAAGGTCGAGTAACATCTCGATTTGCGTATTAAAAGTTATCAAAATACACATATATGACAAAATTAGAATGGACAACAGTGCAGAGAAAGGTAAATGATCTTATTCCTCAGGAAGTGACTCATCGAGTGATTACTGACAAACAAATGGCAGATCTCAAGAAGAGTTTACAGAAATATAATCTAGTCGAGATACCTGCCATAGATCGTGGAGGTAAAATTTTAGCTGGGCATCGTCGTGTGGAATGTTTACAGCTCCTTGGTCGTGGTGAGGAAATAATCGATGTGAGAATCCCTAATCGTGAACTAACGGAGAAAGAATCAAAACAGTATTTGATTGCAAGTAATGCTTTGGGTGGTGACTGGGACTTTGAATCTCTTAAATCATTCGACCTCGATATGCTTGTTGATCTTGGTTTTGATCAAGTCGATTTGAGTAAAATTTGGGATGAAGACCTAAGTACTAAGGATGAGGATTTTGATGTTGAGAAGGAACTAAAGCAGATCAAGGTAGCTAACACTAAACTCGGTGACATTATTCATCTTGGTAGACACAAACTCATTTGTGGTGACTCAACTGATCCTAATGTACTTAAAAAACTACTTGGAGATCAGAAGGTGTCGATGATCTATTCTGATCCGGTCTATAACATAGGGGTTGATTACTCAGGTGGTATTGGAGGTAAACAAAACTACGGAGGTAATGTGAATGATTCTAGAGGCTTTGAAGAGTACAAAACTTTCATCAAAAGCAGTATTTCATCTGCTCTTCTTGTGTCAAAACCTGATATCCATGTTTTCTACTACTGTGACCAAATTTACATTGGTCTCATTCAAGAAGTGTATCGATCACTTGGTATTCAGAATAGGCGAGTGTGCTTATGGATCAAGAACTCACAGAACCCTGTACCGAAAGTGTTTTGTAATAAAGCGTACGAACCAGCGGTGTACGGTACTCGAGGTAAACCATATCTTACAGAATCACTAACAGACCTCAACGAGGTGATGAATAAAGAATTTACTACAGGTAATGATCTTGTATCACAAGTCGATGATTTCCTTGAGATTTGGACAGCAAAGAGATTGTCTTCACAGGACTATGAACACAGTACTTCAAAGCCACCAGGACTTCATGAGAAAGCTATTAAACGATGCACCAAACCTGGTGACATTATTCTTGATAGTTTCTTGGGGTCGGGAAGTACTTTGATTGCAGGAGAACAGTTACAGAGGAAAGTGTATGGTGTCGAACTTGAACCTGTTTTCTGTGATCTCATCATAAGAAGATTTGAAAAGTTAACAGGTTTAAAAGCTCATATTATTAAAAACAATGAAAAAGCTTAAAGTAGAAAAACAATTTATTGAGGAGTTGAGTAAAATTCCAATTATCTCACATGTCTGTGAAAGAATCGGAATATCAAGAGAGTCTGTGTATAGATGGATGAGAATGGATCCAAAATTTAAAGCAAATGCCGATGAAGCTTTATCTCTCGGTAGAGAGTCTTTAGCTGATCTTGCTGAGAGTAAATTGGTAGGTAAGGTTAAGGAAGGTCATTTTCCATCAATTAAGTTGGTCTTGAATGCAAATAGATCAAAATATTACGGACCTCAAAAGGCAGTTAATCCGGTAGGTAATAAAATTACTCCTGTTACCACTATTAACCACTTTGTGATTAATGCTGAAAACAAGCACCTTTTCGTAAATGAATTAAAGGCTAAAATGGATAAAAGTGATATTAATAATTAATTTTGGTCAGCTTTAATGACCGGAATAAAAAAGTTCCTGGCTTTATTAATGACCAGGAACTTTAGTCTTCTTCTACTACAATTCTATGTTTTAGAATCTGATTGCTTCGTAGTAATTATTTCTATCATCTGCAGAATGTTCGGATTTTAAAACCTCTGGTAGTTTGTTGTAGTAGAAATCAGTCCAGTTTATTTTCTCGTAGAGAGGTCTTGCTATCGAGTACGCTACAGCTGTACCATCCTTCTTGTTTCCATATTTATCTGCCAGTGGAAGCTGTGACCAAAGAATAATATCTCCTATCTCAGATGATACTTTAAATACTTCTTGAGCAAGCTGGCTCGCTTCTTTATTCAATGTTGATTTTTGAAGATTAGAAGTTAGATTTTCAGATGCATTAATTTTTATAAAAACACCCTTGATCTCGTCTGTTGATTTGTATGAGTAAGTACTTAACTCAGTTGGTTTGTATTTAGTAACCTCGATTGATACAACACGGGTCTTACCCATGTTGGTGTTTGATCCCATCTTATTTTCAATCGCATCTTTTATTTTTTCCTCTAGTGTTTTAGGTTTTGTTGGAGTGGTATTAACTACAGGAATAGATACTTGTGCTTCTCGTTGAGTATTTGTTGTAGGTACTTTTGACACACTATCACCTGAAACCATAGTGCTAATTACGATCAAAAAGAAAACAAGAAATGTTTTTAATCCACGTGTTTTTGATAGATCAATCTTTTTCTTTATTAACTCACTTGTTACTGGTAATACTAGTGAACCAGCAAGGATCACAAGTAAACCTCCTATGAAACTTGAGAAGAGAACTTTTAATCCCATTACCAGTACAAATCCTCCGAAAATTGTTGGTAATAGTTGAGATTTATTTTTAGTTTTAATCTCCGAAGACTTATTATTATTTTCCATATAATCTTGCTTACGTCTTTGTTAATACCCAGTGTTGGGATACAAAAAGCCCACCACATGGGTTAGTAGCTTTCGCTACTCATACCGGTTTCCCGATATGGCCTACGAAGACAAACCCCATATGATGGGTTCTTTGTCTTCGTAGGACTTTTTTCGCCATGCCATCAATTACTTGGTGGGTTAGGCTACTTCTTAATATTAAGTTGTATTTGAATAATAGCACTTTTCTGCTACTACTCAAATCTCATTATATCGCTCATTCATTGAAACACAGAGGATAGTTACCAACACGTTGCCAACAATTAAATGCTTAGCAACAAGGTCTTTCTCTGTCATTAATTAATATATGGAAACACAAGCGATAGGGAAGATTGGAAATCATATAACCAATTCAGATCCTCGAATTAAATATTGCCTATATGCTCGCAAGTCAACTGAACAAGATGAGAAACAGGCCCTCTCAATTGATTCTCAAATAAAAGAAATGCTCGCAATTGCTGAAAGAGAGAAACTCAATGTCGTTGAAATTAAGAGAGAATCACATTCAGCAAAAGATTCAGGTCAAAGACCTGTGTTTAGAGAAATTCTAGAAGACTTACGATCAGAGAAGTTTAATGGACTACTTACATGGGCACCAGACAGATTAAGTAGAAACGCAGGTGATCTCGGTTCACTTGTTGACCTTATGGATCAAAAGAAACTTATTCATATTCAGACGTATGGACAGACATTTAAGAATTCACCAAATGAAAAGTTTCTCTTAATGATTCTTTGTAGTCAGGCAAAGCTGGAGAATGATAATAAGAGTATAAACGTAAAGCGGGGACTGCGAGCACGAGTTGAATCAGGTCTCTGGCCTTGTCGACCTCCTACAGGATATACAAAGTATAAGAGAATAGATCAGAAGTGTGAGTCGGTAATAGATCCCAAAAGAGCGCCTGTAATAAAACAGATATTTGAGAAAGTTGGATATGATGGTTGGAGTGGTAGGAAAGTATATCAATGGTTAAAGAATGATATTGATTTTAGAACTGAGAACAATATTCATCTTAGTCTGGGTAATCTCTATAAGATTCTTGAGAATCACTTTTATTACGGTCGCTTTGAGTTCCCAAAAGCTTCAGGGAACTGGTACAACGGTTCACATCAACCAATCATTACCAAAGAGTTATATGACATCGTGCAGACTCAGATAAAGAACCAAACACTAGAACCACGATCTTCTCAAAAGGAATTTGCTTTCACAAAGATAATGACTTGTGGACTCTGTGGATCGGGGATTACCGCAGATGAGAAGTTTAAGAAACATAAGAATGGTAATACTCATAGATATGTCTACTACAAATGTACCAAGGTACGCGATTCTCATTGCACTTCAGGATTTATTAATGAAGAAGATTTGATTATTCAACTACAAGAGCTTGTCGATGATTTAGAGATACAGACTGTTCCTATGCGAGAGAAAATAACTACTGAAGTACAGCGATTTAAGAAATTTGAGCAGATGTTGCTTGGCACTAAGACTGCCGTTACTGTGAAAGACATCGATATTCGAAACTATGCGAAGTTCATCTTGATTGAAGGATCTGTGGATGATAAGCGTGAGTTTCTTAGATGCTTGAAGAGTGATATTGTTTTAAAAAACAAGAAAGTGTACCTAAATTAATTCACATTTATAAACGATAATATTTTATATGCTCTTGGATTGTTGATTCTTTTCTGCTAAATACTTCTTCAGTACAATTTGCGTATTGTCCAAGATTTAACAGTTCAATAAATGATTGTACAGGGAAATTATCGTCTTCTTTCAAAGGTGTATATACAAGAGCTTTTTTAGGTGATATGGGTATAAAAATTATGAACTTTCCTGTCCCTACTTCCCACCAAGGAATAAGATCTAAAATTTTATTTCTTTCCATATCTAAAAAGACTACTGGGTTATCCGAAATAACAAATTCGTTGTCGTCCTCTTGTGGTATGTCTAGAAACTTTAGATGTCTTGTTTGATATATCTTTTTAGCCATGTCACTTGCAATAACCAGAGACACCAAAGACATCTGTTGCTTGGATCCATTTAAGACCATTGATGGAATTTCTTTGCTTAATTGATCGTAGGTAATATTTATTGTATTTTTCGCAACTTTGTTTACCAATGTGTCTTTATTTCCGAAATCTTCTTTTGAAATAAGTCCTTTTGAATAACCCAAACAGAAGAATTTATCAAGGGTGTTTCTAAAATGAGGAACTCTTATGATTTGATGAGCGATAAAAACAGAAAGTGTATTCTCCTCCGGAAAGGTGAGTTTAGGAGCTTTGTTGAGGTTTACATGTTTAATTATATAACTAGTCTTTTGCTCTAAGAGTTCTGCATATAATTTTTTGCTTATGTAATCGCTAGGTCTACCACCATCCGAGACAGTATCCCAATTTATCTCTCCTGCTACTTCTTTGATACTTTTTACTTCAATTGATCTTCTGGTTTTAGACCAAGAAAATATCTTGCCTTTGTGTTCACCTGTCTCTGAAATTCTCCATCTATTTAGTAATAATTGTGGCACATAATGATCAAAATTATCTACATCACCAGTATTTATATAGACCTGATTCCTATCTAAAATTTTCATTATGAAAATGATTAATCTTGTCGTCCATATTTTTTTGCCAAGACGATTTCTAAAGACATAGTTCAGAAATTTTTTTCCTAGGTAATTTCTGTATTTATTTAATTTTAAAGATAATGCATTCATTGGGAGCGGTATTATTTAAATCTAAGGACATCTTGAAAAATCATGGGTGTTTCAGTTTTATCTATCCAATCGCTTATGTTTATCGTTTTCTGATAGACAATGCCGTCTTTATCAATAATTGTTACACCAGAAGTCTCAGTGTCCTCCACAGCATCTGACGGCAGACCCAGTATCCATATTCTTCTCGTAAGATTATTTGCTTTCAAGTAATCAATCAATAACTGGAGATCTGGCCAATCCATTTTTCTGTAAATAGGTATCGCTATATTGTAGATATCGATTTTTGGAATGATGCTTTCTTTTGCAAATTCTTCAAAGTTCGTCGACCAGTCTGTGTATTCTTTTATATCAAACTCGTAGGCTGTTAATTTCGATATCGGCTCTTTGTCATCATTCGATTTGTAGCCGACATAAACGTCGTTACTGGAATCTGACGGAAAAATAAGATAATGCTTTTTTCTCGAAGCTAAGATATCTTGGAGGGAAATCGCAATAAATATTGAAAAATAACCTTCTCGCAATCGTTGGTATTTACGATCTTTGAAAAATAAGTGTTTATCTTTTGATTTTATATATTCTTGTTGAAATATGTGGTAAACACTTTTTAATGATAAAAGCCGGTCAAGAGGAAAAATCTCATATTCTGTCTCGGCAATTCTTTTCTTTGAAAATTCATCATTCATTAGGTATTTCTTTAAATTTAAAAATTGGATCAAAAATCTCTTTCGATAATTGATTGTATTGACTCATCTGCCATCCATTACACATTACTGTTTGAGAGGTTGTAAAATTACTGAGAAAATTATGAAAATTGGATTCACTCGCATGAGAGTTACCCACATTCTTTTTTCGAAGAAGATCAATGAGTGTGTAGGAATCATTAATATCTAGCATATTTTCCATATCGTCAATATGAATTACTTCTATTGGTGCAAAAACAGAATCGGAAAAATATCCTGCGTCTTTTATTGTTTGCCTTACAAATCTCTGTACTTTACTATGCATTGGTACAGGTTCATAAAATACAATTATAGGATATACTCGCTTTATGTTTTTAGCATTAATATTAGAAACACAGATCTTCTCTTCTATTATTTTCTTTGCTGCTATCTCTATCTGACTTGCAGCCTTTTTTAATTCCATAATAAAATAAGGATCGTTATCCCAGTCACCAGTATTTTTGAATAATTCATTGAACTGTCGTGATTTCGCTTCAAAAATCGCAATCTCATCTTCTTGTGAAAGAATCGCGTCGCCAACTTCTTCATTATCACTCGTGTCCTCTGCTGGAATGTAAGTAAATACAATCTTCTTGTTCGTATCTGTCATTACACGACAAAGTTCTCTCAAATATCCTTCAAATAAGGCGCCCCTGTATTCTGTAAGGTGATTCAGGATTGTTTTTCGATCAACTCCATTTATCTTCTTTAAAGGCATCCATATAGAATTTTGTGTTGCTTTTTGCAAAAGACAAGACAAATTTGCGCATACTAATTTTCCATTTGATAATCTAATCAAAGGTGCCTTACGAAAAATATTTAAATCATATCCCACCGGACTTTTATTAAAATCAACATCAACTAGTTCTTTTAAAACATCTTCTTTTACCTTTTCAAAATCCATAGTAAGACTTTCAATAATTGAATCGACCGATTTTTGATCCAAAATTACTTGTCCAAAATAATTTCTTGGATCAATTGTAGCGGTACTATCCCAAAGTGTTTCTTTTGTTTGGAAAAAAGGAGTTGCGATAGCAAAGCTAAGTGCAATAGATTCTTCTACTGTTAGTCCTACTTTCTCTTTAAAAAAAACTGAAAAAGATTTATTAGGATAGAGATTTAATTTTTTTGCTTCTTTAATATACATCTGATTTGCTCGTATAAACATACTTGCTGAATTAATACTCCCGTTCAGATAGCCGTTTCGAACAACAAATTTACAAAACTTTTCAAACTCGTTAATCCCACCAATAGCTTCATCATATTCATTATGAAAATCTTGTGAAGATAGTAAAACTTTAGATATATCAACAAGTGGTATTTCAGTTTCATTCCCAGTACTACCGTAAGCGATTGCTAATTTTCTTGCTAGATTTAACTGCCCAGGTGAAAAATAGATACCATTTCTATGATTTTTTCTTTTAATTCTAGATATAACACTTGGCGGAAAAATTTTTCCTGACAAAAAAACTTGTATATCTAATATGTTTTTTCGAGGGATAACCAAAAATCCCTCGATTTTAGAAAAAAGATCGAGCCACAATGATGCTGGATATGTAGAGATAATTGAAATTATCTCTACCAAAGAAATTCCTTGTCCGAAGAGGTATTTTTGTCCAAAAGATGAGCGTATTTGATCGTAATTATTTTCCATAAATTGCTACTTCAATCTGCTAACTTCCTCTGCCCATCTTATAGAGTTCTTTATTGAACTTTAGGAGAATGTTTATTTCTTCTGTCATAATCCTATTTTAGCATTTTTGAACTAGTTTTTCAGCATAAAGAAAAGCCTCCAAAGGGAGGCTTTTCTTTATGCTACTCGTGCTAGCTCTAATTGGTGACCCTACGGGGAATCGAACCCCGATTTAAAGCTTGAAAAGCTTCCGTCCTAACCGTTAGACGATAGGGCCATTTCTGACCGAATTACTATAACATTTTTTATTTAAAATGCAAAAAAAGTTTTCTAAAAGCAAATGACCTTCACGAGGAAGGTCATCGATTTGTTCTTTAATTTTTTCCTGGGAACATCACCAGAAGTAGGTCCCTCTTTTCACGAACTGTCCTTGCCTGTTGAGACGAAAGAGTTCGGGTTGTTGTCTGTGGGTTTTATACTTGGTCCACAGTTTACGCAATCTCCTTTGTTGTAGCAGGGAGATTGCTTTGATGTTTCTGTGGTTTTTTTTATACCACTCAATTCCTTCTGCGATAGCAGAGGGGAGCATAATTATGAATGCTATGATGAAGAACCATAGCACTAATGCGTAGTCTGTTGCGTTCATGTCGGGGTTGGTTTGTTGTTGGTGTGCATTTTAATACGTATTCCGTTTACTGAGGAACCGTATCTGAATGCTAAAGTGTGTTTAAAACCACATTCCCTTGACAGACTTCTCTGTGTACTTACTAATATTATTATACACCCTAAATATGTAATTGTCAATAATCTATTTTGAAACAAAAAAACGCGCGTCCCAAATCAGGACGCGCGAGGATCTTGATTGTTTTTCAGGATCTTTTGCCATTCTTCATAATGTTTGAAGCCCGGATCTTCAGCCATTGCTTCACGGAGTAGATGGGGAGCAATATAGTTTGTTTGTTTCGGGTCTTCACTTTGAACGAATCTGAATTCTGCCAAAACCTCTGCTGATATTTTTGGGTGCATGGTGTGTCGGGGTTTCCTTACTAGCATACGCCTCTCATTTGTGGTGTGCAAGGAAAATAAAACACTTATCCACTTTATTTATTGGGTTGTCTGTATTACTGTGAAGACGGAAACTTAACCCAAAAAATTATGTCATTACCAATGCCAAAACGTGTCCCTGAAATGGGATTTTACTACCATTACAAACACAATCCAGATGTGTCTGTGAATGATTACGCTTATGAAGTGATTGGTGTCGGCTTCCACACGGAAGACGATGTTCGTCCAGGTGAAGCACATTTCCTGGTCTATCGTCCTTTGTATGACGCATCAGTATATAGAGCATCAAAAGAACTTGGAGTTCCGTGCTTTGATAATCGTCCACTTGAAATGTGGATGAGTGATGTAACTAAGGACGTAAGGACTTTTCCTCGCTTCTCAAAAATTATTGATCCCGCAATAATTACACAGCTTGAAAAGATTCGGGCTGAGATGTATCCGGTCTAATCTTTTCTTTAATCACAAAGCCACCGCTTGTCGGTGGCTTTTTTGTGTAATTGGTTTTCTGTTTCAGAATCAATAAAATGACCCCAGATACGCGAAGCTGATGAGTACTGTGACCAAGTTGTATAAATGTACTACGCGGAAACAAACGGAATCAGCTACAAAGTAGATGGAGTTATTTTATTGATTACGCAAAGAGGCTTTCAACCACAGCTTTGATATCCTCACCATTCGCTGCGCCTTTCAATTCTTTTGATACGGCACCGATAAGCATTCCCATCTTTGCTTTGTCAGTAATACCAAGCTCGGCCTTTTTTGCTTCCGCCACTTTCTTTATTTCTTCCTTTGGCATTGTCGCTGGAAGATATGCTTCAAGTACTGCAAGTTCAAGTTTTTCACTATCAGCGAGTTCTGGTCGTCCACCTTTTGTAAATTGGTCGATAGAGTCTTTTCGCTGTTTAACAAGTTTTTTGATAACGGTGATAGCTTCTTCGTCTGTTACCTCAGGGGCATTTGAACCACGAGATATGAGATCCGCCTGGAACGCAGCTGATACTCCGCGTAGTACCATGGTGCGAACCTCGTTTTTTGCAATCATTGCTTCTTTTGTGTGAGCCTTTATTGTTTGATGTATAGACATGGGGCCAGTATAACGAAAAAAATACTTGTTTGCCAGTAGTTGTTTGGCGATTTTTCCGAGGACGGTCCTCAGAGGTAAATGTTGATAACTCTGCGGAGGACCGTCCTCGGAATGCTGGATTTTTATATTCAAAACTTTTCGCGTATACTGAATCCATGTCAAACGCTTTAATTATACTTTCTGTATTCGCATTTATTGTTCTACTTGGAAGTAATATTTTCTTGGTAGTTCTCTTTCTTCGCAAAAAAGAAGAAAAGCCAAAAGATGATATTGGTCTCAAGCTTATCCTCGAACAGGTAAACGAGCTTTCACGTACGGTTGATATGAAAGTTACCGATCTTGGTAAGACGGTTGATCAGAAGATGGGTGAATCAAATCGTTCTATGTCTGATACCGTTCACCGACAGTTTTCAGAATCTCAAAAGCTTATCAAAGAGATTACTAATGAGCTCGTGCAGGTAAAAGAGACAGGGAAGCAAGTAGTTTCATTTACCGATCAGCTTCAGAGTCTTCAGGATATTTTAAAGAATCCAAAACAGCGAGGAATACTGGGTGAGTACTATCTTGAAACATTGCTCAAAAATATTATTCCACCAGGAGGGTATCAAATGCAGTATAACCTCGGTAAGAACAATGAGGGTAAAGATCTTATTGTGGACGCTGCGGTCTTTGTGAAGGATAAGATTATTCCCGTGGACTCTAAGTTCTCGCTCGAGAATTACAATCGTCTTGTAGAAGAGCGAGATGAGGTAGAAAAAGCTCGTCTTGAAAAAGCTTTTGTGAATGATTTGAAAATGCGTATTCAAGAAACTGCACAATATATCCGTCCTCAGGAGGGAACTATGGATTTTGCGTTCATGTTTATTCCTCATGAAGCTATTTATTATGACTTGCTCGTGAGTAGAGTGGGTGCACTTAAGGAAGAGACTGAGAACTTGGTACAGAGAGCGGCTTCAAAGTATAAGGTGATTATAGTTTCCCCGACATCATTCCTCGCATATCTTCAAACTGTGCTTCAAGGACTTAAAGCACTTCAGATTGAGGAAACTGCGAAGGACATCGTGAAGCGTGTGGAGGAACTTGGTAAGCATTTGAAGACCTATGAGCAACACTATATAAACGTAGGGAAGCATTTAGGTACTGCGGTCAATCAGTACAATCTCTCAGGCAAAGAATTTAAAAAGCTTGATAAAGATGTTTTGAGAATTACTGGTGAGTCTGCGGGAATTATCGATTTGCCTCTTATTGAAAAGCCAGAAGGGGATAATGAATAAAATAAAAAACCCGCCGACACATGTGTCGGCGGGATGAGGAGTTGAGAGCTTAAGAGGTTGTGAGTTTCGGTTCAATTTTACGAATGCGTGTGATCCCAATCTTTTCCAGAATCAATAAAGTCATTTCAATCAGGTAATTACTGATGGTCTGACCTTCTTTTTTTGCTGGAAGCATATTGATGACAAAAGACATGCTTATGGATTCCCTGGTTGGTAGATTTGATTTATCTGCCACTGTGTTAAGCAGGCTTTGGTTATGAGGTAGGTGAAACACGTTGCCCACTTTTTCCACATAGAGATCGTAGAACGATGTCTTTGTTTCAATTGCTACTCGATAACCACGAAGAGCTTTTCCCGTGTCGTTTATTGGATCGTGAGGAGTTAGCTCTGGCGATACGTTTTGATGTTTTGTAACTTTCTTAGCCATGTTGGTGTTGGTGTTGGTTGTCCCAGCAACAGGGTTCACTCGAACCATCTCTGTTGGCAGGATAAGAAATATATAACCATTGATATATGCCTTATTCTGCCAACATACAAGCCTTTGTGTGAGGTGCTTGTCTGATTATTAATCTATGTCGGTTTTACTAAGTTGTCAATAGGTCTTAGGTGTATAAATAAGGATGTGGTTTGCGGGAAAATGTAGGCCAGTTTTGCTTCGCAAAACTGGCCTTTACGTTCTTTCGCCTCTGTTTTTACCTAGCTACTGACTACCAACTACCAGCAACTATTCGAACCCTCTTGCCTTTTTTTCTGCTTTATGTAAGAATATCAGGACAAAAGCCCCAAAAGGCTCTATATTATTTTAAAAAAATGGCTACAACTAAAGTAAAAAAGACAAAGGAAGTTGCAAACGGATTTGCTGTAATCGCTACAGGTGGTAAGCAATACGTAGTGCGAGTAGGTGATGTTCTCAAAGTTGAGAAGATTATGGGTGAACACAAAGAAGGTGATACCCTTACTTTCGACAAGGTTCTCCTTACCGAAAATGCAGGCGATGTAAAAATCGGTACTCCTTATGTTTCTGGTTCAAAAGTTACTGCAACTTTGAAAGAAATCGGACGAAATGCAAAAGTAACTGTTATCCACTACAAACAGAAGAGCCGATACTTCAAGAAGTATGGCCACAAGCAGCCTTTCTTTAAAGTTGCTATTGATTCTATAAAGTAGTACCTGGGGTAAAAATAGTCGGAACGCAACGCGTTCCGACTATTTTTTTATTTTCTGCTATAATACTCCCATAGCAATTAAATAATACAGAAAACAAATGAGTAAACTTCGAGTTGCAATCAATGGTTTTGGACGAATTGGCCGAGCGTTTTATAAAGTAGCGCGAGAGACAGGTGAAAT
>JACCDZ010211407.1_pt1 | contig 32753 bp, 33 predicted proteins | sample 7449551 | NCBI WGS metagenome assembly JACCDZ01 (sample SAMN15323452, study PRJNA562643) | freshwater metagenome | isolation source: river surface water | place: USA:Blue River Watershed | collected 2017-08-18 | reverse complement strand
CGCGTTGCAGGGTCCTTGCCCGGCTCGCGGGTTTTGACCGTGTCAGCCACGAGCTGGGCCAGTTCAGCGGTGGATGTAGGCACGCCCCGTTCTTGTCGGCGAGCATCAATCGCCTTTGCAATCTGTAGAGCAAACCGTTCTTCGCCATATTCACGTATCACCTCCGCAATGTGTTGGACTTCTGCCTCGGCCAGCCACTCGGACACACTCTGGCCACGCGTGGTGTCCATGCGCATGTCCAAAGGGCCATCGTTTCGAAAAGAAAAACCGCGCGCTGGGTTGTCGATCTGCGGGGAACTCACCCCCAAATCCATCAGCACACCGTCGATGGACCCCGCCTCCAACTCGCCCAAGTGCGTAAAGCCCTGGTGACGGATCGAGAAGCGCGGGTCTTGAAGGGTGTTCGCCTCGGCAATTGCGTCGAGGTCTTTGTCGAAGGCGATCAATCGCCCTTTGGGCGAAAGCCTCGACAAGATGAGACGGGAATGCCCACCACGACCAAAGGTCGCATCCACGTAGGTTCCGTCCGGCTGGATGTCGAGCGCGTCGACAGCTTCGCTTAAGAGGACGGTGGTGTGCTGCCATGGCGTGTCCACCGTCATCCTTTAAAAAGAGAATTCCTTGAACACATCGGGCATCTCGCCCTGCATGGCTTGGGCTTCTTGCGACTCGTAAGTCGCCTTGTCCCACAGCTCAAAGTGGTTGCCCATGCCAAGCAGCATGGTGTCTTTGCTGATGCCAGCTGCCGTGCGCAGCTCTGGCGAGATGAGCACACGACCGGTGCCATCCATCTCCACATCCATCGCATTGCCCAAGAAGATGCGCTTCCACCACTGCGCGCTCATGGGCAAGGAGGCAATGCGCTCTCGAAACTTCTCCCACTCGGTGCGCGGGAAGATCATCAGACAGCCATGGGGGTGACGCGTGATCGTCAGCTGCCCAGCCGCGGTCGCGCTCAAGACGTCGCGATGCCGCGTTGGCACCGACAAACGACCTTTGGCGTCGAGACTCAGCGATGAAGCGCCTTGAAACACGTGAACAGCCTTTTCCCTTGGCAAACAAAAACAACAACCGCAGGAAAAGCATCAAAGGCACTTTTCACCACTTAATTGCACTTATTTGCACTGTAGCAGGAAAAACAGTTCCGACCGCCTATTTTCTGATTTTTTTCAATGAAATCAATGACTTACGACAACTTCGACAGGGAAAATCAAATCAAAAAATCGTTATAAATGAAGCACTTAGAGAAGGCTATAAAAGTGCCTTCTGAAGATCAAACAGGCATAAAAAAAGCAGACGTTTCAGTCTGCTTTTTGGGAAACAAGGGCCTTTTTCCCTCAATCGCCGAACATACGTTGCTTGATTTCGCGTCGTTCTTGCGCTTCGAGCGACAAACTGGCCGTCGGACGCGCCAACAAACGACCGACGCCGATGGCTTCACCGGTCTCGTCACAGTAGCCGTAGTCGCCGCTGTCAATGCGGTGGATGGACTGCTCAATCTTCTTGAGCAACTTGCGCTCGCGGTCACGCGTGCGCAGCTCTAAGGCGTGCTCTTCCTCGATGGTGGCGCGATCGGCAGGATCGGGCACCACCACGGTGTCTTCACGCAGGTGTTCGGTGGTTTCGCTGGCATTGCTCAGCACTTCGTTTTTCAACTGCACGAGTTTGAGTCGGAAGAATGCCATTTGAATGTCATTCATGTACTCGCTGTCGGGCATGGCAATGACTTCAGCATCCGTCAGTTGGTCGGCCTTTTTGGTCTTCCAGTTGTTGGCGAGCTTGGCGTCTTTTTTAGGTATCACAGGAACAATCGTGGGAGCAGTGGGTGCCGTCATCGGCATGAAGCTGTTCTTGGCGGCGTTGGACGCCACCACTTGAGCGGGAGGAGGAGGGACCAAAGCCGCCATCTTGGCAGCTCTGGAATTTTTCTTGTGCACCACGGGCGTGTAACCAGGGATGATGGGGGTCACATGCACCACGGGTGCTGGCGCAGCCACTGGTTTCTCGGCTTTGGTCGTTGCTGGCTTCGCCACTTTGGCAGCTTTGACAGGTGGTGCTTTTTTAGCGACGACCGGCTTGGCAGCGGGTTTGGCTGCTGGCTTTTTGGCCGGCTGCGCTTTGGCTTTCACGGGTGCTTTGGCGGGCGCCTTGGTGGTGGTTTTGGCCACTGACTTGACGGCAACTTTGGCTTTCGGCTTGGCCGCAGCTTTGGGGGCTGATTTAGGGGTTGTTTTGGGTGCCGCTTTCTTAGCGATCGGTTTGGCGACCGGCTTTTTGACAGCCTTCACGGGCGCTTTCGCAGGTGTTTTGGCGGGAGCTTTGACTGGGGCTTTTTTAACCACCGCTTTGGTTGCAGCTGCTTTCTTGGCAGGCACCTTCTTGGCCTCTACCTTTTTGGCGGCAGCCTTGGCTGGTGCGGCTTTTTTCGGTGCAGGCTTGGCCACTGTTTTGACGGGCTTCTTCACCGCGACAGGTTTTTTCACTGCTTTTTTAGCCGTTGCTTTGGGCGCGGCAGTGGGTTTGGCAGATTTTTTAGCGGGAATCGCCTTCTTAGAGGCTGATTTGTTGGCTTTAGCGTTCACGGTGTGTCTCCTCGCCGCCCCTGGCCGCACGATGGTGTGCGTCGAGGTCGCGTCCGCTGCTTCTTCTCCTTTGACAGCAGAACGAAGCCGGGCCGCAACCTTGTGACGCGTCAAAGAGGTTGGCGCGTCACGCCTTTGGTCTGGCGCGCGGGATTGTAGCCACAAACCCCACATGCTCCCCGCTAAGTTAAAAAGCGAGGGTTGACTCATACCAAGGACTGGTCCAGCCCTTGCACCAAGATGTCCTTGGGTAAGTCGATGCCGATGAACACCATCTTGCTTTCACGCGCTTCACCGGGCGCCCAATCGGGGCCCAAATCGCTGCCCATCAGCTGGTGTACACCTTGGAAGATCACTTTCTTTTCCGTGCCCTTCATGTTCAACACACCTTTGTAGCGCAGCATCTTGGGGCCGTAAATGTTGACGATGGCTCCCAGGAAGTCTTCGAGCTTGGCGGGGTCAAATTGACGCTTGGACTTGTAGACGAAGCTCTTCACATCGTCATCATGGTGGTGATGGTGACCATGGTTGCAATGCTCGTCGTGCACATGGTCATGGTCGCAATGGGCGTGGTCATGGCCGTGGTCGTGACCATGTTGGTGCGAAGGGTGGTCACAGTGCTCCCCGTGGTGATGGTGGTGATCGTCGTCCGACAAAAAGTCGGGATCGATGTCCAACTTGGCATTCAGGTTGAAGCCACGCAAATCAAACACCTCGCTCAACGCCACCTCGCCAAAGTGCGCCACTTTTTGCGGCGCGCGGGGGTTCATGTGCTTCAGGCGGTGTTGCAACGCATCCAACTCGGTTGGCGACACGAGGTCCGCCTTGCTGATGAAGATTTGATCGGCGAAGCCCACTTGGCGGCGCGCTTCTTGGCGGTCGTTCAGCTGTTGCGCAGCGTGCTTGGCGTCGACCAAGGTCAAGATCGAGTCGAGCAAAAAGCTTTCGGCAATTTCGTCATCCATGAAAAAGGTTTGCGCCACCGGGCCAGGGTCAGCCAAGCCAGTAGTCTCGATCACCACGCGCTCAAAGTCGAGCAGGCCTTTGCGTTTTTTGGCGGCCAGCATCTGCAAGGTGGTGCGCAAGTCTTCACGGATCGAACAACAGACGCAACCGTTGTTCATCTGGATGATTTGTTCCTTGGTATCGGAGACCAAGATCTCGTTGTCAATATTTTCTTCACCAAATTCGTTCTCGATGATGGCGATTTTTTGGCCGTGCGCTTCGGTCAACACGCGTTTGAGCAAGGTGGTTTTGCCGGAGCCCAAAAAGCCGGTGAGGATGGTGGCAGGGATCAACATGAGGAAGCCTTCTGAAACAACTGAATTAACCCGATATTGTGGCCGCTTTGATGACCACCAAACCCTTCAGGTATTCACCCTCGGGGAAGGTCAGCGTCATCGGATGGTCGGGCGCCCCTTGCATGCGCTCGCTGATGTAGCCATCGCACGGCGCATCGATGCCGGCGGACGCCACGATTTTGTGAAACAAATCGGCACCGATGCCGCCCGAGCAGCTGTAGGTGAACAACACACCCCCTGGCTCCAACAATTTGAATGCGAGGCGGTTGATGTCTTTGTAAGCCCGTGCCGCACGGTCGGCATGGGTGGCCGTCGGCGCGAACTTGGGCGGATCGAGCACGATGGCATCAAAGGTCCGTCCCTCTTGAATGAATTGGCGCAAGGACGCGTTCACATCGGCATCCATCATGGTGGTGCGGGCGGCGTCAAACCCGTTCAACGCCACGTTGGCTTTGGCCAGCTCAATCGCGGGGCCTGAGGAGTCGATAGACGTGACGTGCGTCGCTCCACCCGCCAACGCAGCCACGGTGAACCCACCGGTGTAGCAATAGCAATTCAGCACACGCTGAAACTGCAGGCGCTTGGCGTAATCGGCAAACTTTTTGCGGCTGTCGCGTTGGTCCAAATAAAACCCAGTTTTGTGGCCTTCGGCCACATCGAGGGACAACTGCCAATCGTGCTCTTGCAACACCACGCCGGTGGGGCCGTTGCCGCGCAACCAACCGGTCACTTCGGGCAAGCCTTCGAGCTTGCGCACGTTGGAGTCCGAACGCTCATAAAGCCGAGTGAGGCCGGTCTGCGCCAACAAGGCATCGGCAATCACGTTTTTCCAGCGCTCGGTGCCACACGACAAAAACGAAGCCACCAGCACATCGCCATACCGATCGACGATCAGCCCTGGCAAGCCGTCGGACTCACCGTGCACCAAGCGCACGCCATTGCTTTGGATGTCAAAGCGGCTGCGCGCCGCGATGGCACGCGCAATCGACGCTTCAAAGAAAGCTGCATCAATGCGTTGGCCTTCATCAAAACTCCAAATGCGGGCGCGAATTTTGGACGCTGGGCTGAACGAAGCCCAACCGAGAAACTTCCCGTCGTGCGTTTCCACACGCACGGTCTCGCCGGCGTCGCCACCGCCTTTGGCAATGGCGCTGTCAAAAATCCAAGGGTGGCGGCGCAGCGCGGAACGCTCTTTGCCTGCTTTGAGTTTGATCGTCTTCATGCAGACGATTGTCGTCGCGCAAACGAACGACTTGTTGCGAACGACTTTGACGCCCTACTTTTTGCGTGCCCGCGGATGCGCGGCGTCATAGGCTTGCGCCAAATGCTGAAAGTCCAAACGCGTGTACACCTGTGTGGTGGTGATGTTGGCGTGCCCCAGCAACTCTTGCACGCCGCGCAAGTCTTGGCTCGACTGCAACACATGGCTGGCAAACGAATGGCGCAGCATGTGTGGATGAACGGGGGTGGACAAACCCGCCTTCAAACTGCGTTGGCGCAAGCGTTGCCAGATGGCTTGCGCCGTCAAGCGCGTGCCATGGCGTCCAATGAACATGGCTGGTTGCTCCGCCGTCGCGGGTGCCAGCCCCTGTGCGCGCACCGCGCACCAGGCCTGCAAAGCCTCCAGCGCTTTGCCCCCCACGGGCACGCTGCGGCGCTTGCAGCCTTTGCCGAGCACATGGGCTTCTCCGCCCACCATGTCGATCCAGCCTTTGGCGTGCGTGCTGGCTTGCACATCCAAGCCCACCAACTCCCCCACGCGCAGGCCGCAGCCATAGAGCAACTCCACCAAGGCCGCATCGCGGCATTCCAGCCAAGGATCGGTCACGTCGGGTGGGGCCTGGTAGTCAGCCAGTTGCACCGCATCGTTGACGCTCAAGGCTTTGGGCAAGGGTTTGGGGGCTTTGGGCGCACGCACGTCTTGCACGGGGTTGCTGAGGACCTTGCCTTCACGCCCCAGCCACACATAAAAACCACGCCACCCCGACAGGATGAGCGCAATGCCGCGGCCGCTGCGTCCCCCGCTGTGCATCTGTGCCACCCAGCGCCGGATGTGGGTGTTTTGCACCGCCTCGAGCGCCACGTTGGCTTGCGCTGCGTAGTCGCTGAGTTTTTGCAGATCGAGGGCGTAGAGCGCCAGCGTGCGCTCGGCCAAACGCTTTTCAAAGCGAACGTGGTCGAGGTAGCGGTCGACCAGGCTCATGGGCGTTTAACGCAGGTGTGACAACGCCGCGCTGTCCAAGTCACCCATGCGTTCGATGATGGTGGTGCCCATGCCTTCGTAGTAACGCTGGGGGTCGGGCGAGGCCAAGACCAGCAAGCCAATCACCGGTTGCTCTGCCGCGGTCTGTGGCGTGTCCTCGGGGCGTGTGGCGCGCAAGGCGATGAAAGCCACCGATTGCACCGCCGCGGGGTCGGGCAACCACTGCACCGCGTCGAAGTTGTTGTTCATGCCCACATACGGTGTGGTCAAGGTGGCCGCAAAGTCTTTGATGGGGTCGATCACGCTTTGCGCAAAGGGTTCCACCTTGAACGATTCGCTCACGCCCCAGACCTTGATGGCCACTTGCGGCACCATGAAATCGTGTTGGATCTGGTCGGCAATGGTGCTGGGCAAATCGCGCGCATTGGCAGTCATCAACAAGGTTTTGACCCAGCGCTGCATGCGCTCGATCAACACCTCGTTTTCGGTGCCGTGACGCATCATGTCCATCATGCGCAGTTCGAGCGCACGAATTTTTTCGCGCATCATTTCAGCTTGTCGCTCTTGCAAACTCACGGCCCGGTGGCTGTGCGGGCTGGTCAACTTCACGGCAGAGAGCAGCTCAGCATGGCGCTCAAAAAAATCGGGCGTGTTGACCAAGAAGTTGGCGATGTCGTCTTCGGTGATGGGGTTCATGGCTGCATGTGTCATAGGGTGTCCGGAATGGTGATTTCGCCTTGGAAAACAGTGGTGGCAGGGCCTGTCATGCGCACCGGTGTGTCGCCGCCCTGCCATTCGATGGTGAGTGTGCCGCCGTGGGTTTGTACGGTCACGCGCGAGTCCAACAGCCCCCAGCGTATGCCGGTGACCACCGCAGCGCAAGCGCCGGTGCCACAGGCCAAGGTTTCGCCCGCCCCGCGTTCAAACACGCGCAAGCGCACCGCGCCGCGGTTGAGCACTTGCATGAAGCCCGCGTTGACACGTTTGGGAAACGCAGCATGGTTTTCGATCAACGGGCCTTGCGCCAGCACAGGGGCGTTGTCGACATCGCCCACAACTTGCACCGCATGCGGGTTACCCATGGAGACCACGCCCACCTTGACGGCGTCGCCGTTGCTCAGGGTCAGCTGCCAGGTGCTCTCGTTCACGGCGCTGGCCTGCGCTGCTGCAAAGGGCACCTGCGGCAAGTCGAACACGGGCGCACCCATGTCGACCGTCACTTGGCCATCGGGCATTTCTTGCAAAGTGATCACACCACCGTGCACCTTGACGCGCACCGTGGTTTTGTCGGTCAGCCCTTGCTCGCGCACAAACCGCACAAAGCAGCGCGAGCCGTTGCCACATTGCTCGACCTCACCGCCGTCGGCGTTGTGGATGACGTATTCAAAATCCACATCCGGTTGGGGCGCAGGACGCACGGTCAAGATTTGGTCTGCGCCCACGCCAAAGTGGCGATCGGCCAGAAATCGGTAGTGGGCAGGCGTGAGTTGCAAGCGCTCGGTGGTCTCGTCCAAGACCACGAAGTCGTTGCCGGCACCCTGCATTTTGGTGAAGCGAATTCGCATGCGCTCATTATCGGGCACGCTGCTGTCGCTGAGTCGTCATGCGTTGGCGGAACTTGCACGTATGCTGGGTCATATTTTAACAACCGCTACTCACACATGCGTATTCCTGCCTGGACCCCTGAACAAAAACGTCAACCGCAAGACCTGATCGACGCCATCTTGGCGCGCCGCGGCGGCGAGCTGATCAACCTGGACCGCGCCTTGCTGTGGAGCGAGCCCGTGGCACGCGGCTGGAATGTGTATCTGAAAAACGTGCGCACCGGGCTGCCCACCAGCCGCAAGCTGTGTGAGCTGGGCATTTGCACGGTGGCCCTGCTCACCGGCGCGACCTATGAATACCACCACCATGCGCCTGACTTTTTGAAGGCCGGCGGCACCCAGGCCGAGTTAGACGCCTTGAATCGCGTGGTGCAAGGCGATGCACGCCAACCTGTGACCGATGCGGCGCTGAGTGACACCGAGCGCTTGGTGGTGCAATACGCCGCGCAAATGACGCGCGACGTGCAGGTGGACGACACGTTGTTTGCCGCACTCCAAGCCCGCTTCACCACCACCGAGTTGGTCGAACTCACCACCGCGATCGCCACCTACAACATGGTGGCTCGCTTCTTGGTGGCCTTGCAAATCACCCCCGAAGGAGAGCCCCCGCGCTAAGCGGAGGCATGAGCCTGGGCGTGAACGCGGGCAACGCCCGCTCAGTCAGCTTTGATTTGGTTGTCTCTGACCACCTTGGCCCAAATGTCCATCTGCTTGTCAATGAACGCAGCGGCTTGCGCTGAAGATCCTCCCAGAATGTCGATGCCCTGCGCATCCAACTTTTTGGCCACCTCAGGATTTTTCAAAACTTTGTTCAGTTCTTCGTTCATGCGCTTGACCACCTCAGGTGGCGTTTTGGCAGATGCCAACACCGCCCACCAGGCCGGTGCTTCAAACCCGGGATAACCGTTCTCTGCAATGGTGGGCACTTGGGGCAAATCCGCCGCACGCTTCGAGGTGGTCACGGCCAGAGGTCGCATACGACCACTGTCGATGTGCGGCTTGGTCACAAACACCGAGGCGATCGACAAAGGAACATGGCCTGCAATTGCATCGCTCATCAAGGGGCCGCCGCCTTTGTAGGGCACATGCGTCCACTCCACCTGGGCATCTTTGCTCAACAACGCCATCGCCAAGTGACCCAAGCTGCCGTTGCCAATCGAACCAAAGCTGACATTCTTTTTGGCTTTGCCAGCGGCAACCACCTCGGCAAAGGTCTTGTATTCCGAGCCCACATGCGTGGCCAACACCATGGGCGATGTGCCCACCAACACCAGCGGCACCAAGTCTTTTTTGGTATCAAACGGCATGTTGGGGTTCAGGCTGGGGTTGACCCCGTGGGTGTCAAACACCACCGCAAAGGTGTAGCCGTCTGCGGGCGCTTGCACCACCGCAGCTGTGCCAATCACGCCTGACGCGCCACCGCGGTTCTCCACAATCACCGATTGACCCAACTGCTGTTGCAGCGGCTGCGCAATGATGCGTGCCACTTGGTCGACCGAACCACCGGGCGGGAACACCGCCACCAACTTGATGGGTTGCTTGGTCGGCCAAGCTTGAGCCGTCGCCAGTTGCGGCACGGCCAGCGCGGTCAAAGTGAACACAAAGCCCAATGCGGTTTGTAAAGCACGACGTTTCATGGCGGGGAACTCCTATGTTTTTGTCCTAGGCGAAATTGTTTCTCTAGAACCAGCTGCCAATGCTGTGGCTTTTACGCAAGGGTTAATACGAAGAGCCAAGCGTGTCGCCGCGCTTTCCTCATAATGGGCGCATGGTTCGCACTACCCAACTCCTTCACCCTCCGCATACCCCTGCGCGCTTGTTGTCTGCCGCCACCGTGTTGTTGGTGCGCGATGGCCCGCAAGGCTTGGAGGTGCTGATGACCCGCCGCTCGATGAGCGCCAGTTTTGCACCGGGCGCCTATGTGTTTCCTGGCGGCGGCATTGATGCCGCGGATGCCTCGGCCCACGGTCATGCCAAGCGCCGCCCCACCCAAAGCGACACGCACCTGACCCAAGCCATTGCGGCCATTCGTGAGAGCTTTGAAGAACTCGGCATCTTGTTGGCGCGACACGCCAACGGCCAAATGGCCCAGACGGCCGACATCACAGCGCTGGACCGCAAAGCACCGGCAGAGGCCTTTGCCGCGCAATGCGCTGCTCGGGGTTTGACGCTGGCGGCAGACGAGGTGTTTGTGTTGGCGCACTGGATCACCGATCGAGATTTACCGCGTCGCTTTGATGTGCCTTTTTTGGTGGCCCGTATGCCCGATGCACAAACGCCCGTGGCCGACGAAAAAGAACAGTTCGAGCCCGTCTGGGTGCGCCCCGCTGACGCGTTGCAGCGCCACACAGAGGGCAACTTCTTCATCATCTACCCGACCATCAAAACGCTGGAGCGTTTGCAAAGCTACACCTCGGTCGCGCAGCTGTTGGGCGACTGCGCCAGCGAGCAACCATGGTTCACCAGCTGCCCACGTGCTGGCTGGATGGGCGGTAAAGAAGTCCGCTACATGGAACACGAAGGGCCATTTGGCGAACTCGCCCTCACCTGCCCCGACGGCCAAATGCTGCACCACCTGGATTGGGTGACCGACCAACCGGTGCTGTTGCTGAAAAACGTGCAGCGCCTCACCGCACCCAACCCCGGCGTGATGACGGGCCCTGGTACCAACAGCTACCTGATCGGCGACCCAGACACCGGCTTCGCCGCCATCGACCCTGGCCCTGCCGACCTCGAACACATCGACCGCCTGTGGCGCGCTGCGGGCGGCAACATCCGCTACATCGTCTGCACACACTCGCACCCCGACCACTCGCCCGGTGCCGCGCCCTTGCAAGCCTTGTGTGCGCAGCATGGCCACACGCCCCCCATCCTCGGCTTGGCCTCGCACCCCACGGCGCGCGCTGCCAGCGCGTTCACCCCCGACCGTGAATTGAACGACGGTGAGCGCTTGGTGCTGCAGGGCAACAACAGCAACCACACCTTGCGCGTGGTGCACACGCCCGGCCACGCGGCCAACCACCTGTGCTTGGTGCTCGAAGAAGATGGCTTGCTGCTGAGCGGCGACCATGTGCTCAACGGCAGCACCACCGTGATTGACCCACCCGACGGCCACATGAACGACTACCTGCAGTCACTTGACAAACTGCTGGCGGCTTGCGAGCAAGACCACATCGAGTTCATCCTGCCCGCCCATGGCCATGTGCTCGGCAACCTGTGGGACGAACCTCATGATGCGCGCGCCCACATCACCCACCTGAAGCAACACCGACTGAAACGCGAAGCCAAAATTTTGGGCGTCATGCAACGTCACCCCAACGGCAGCATGGACGACTGGGTCAAGTTGGCCTATGACGATGTGCCCCCGCGCCTGTGGCCGGTGGCCATGCGGTCGTTGTTGGCGCATGTGGAGCGAATTCGGATGGGCGCGATGTAATTGAGCTGAACTCGCAAAGCTGTCGACTTTTAGTTGGCACGGCCTTTGCATAACCATGACATCGATCCGTTTTCAGGAGAAAACCTCATGTCAAAAAAATTTATATCTGGCGCCACCCACGCGCCCATCACCTTGAACGAGCTGATTCAGGCCGCCCAAGTGTTGGAAAACGAAGGCAAGTATCAAGAGGCCACTGAGATGTACCGTCAGTGGTTGACACACAGCCGTGACGCGCACAAACACTTGGCTTGGTTCAACTACGGTTGGCTGCTGCAAAAGCAAAACAAAGTGGTGGAAGCATCGACTGCCTACGAAAAGTTGGCCGACGATTACGCCCACTATTTGTCGAACCAAGCGCTGTCCGCTTAAGACACACCTGTCATTTTTTCGTCGGCGAGAAAAGTGTGAAGCTCGCCGATACGCCGGATTCTGTGCACGCGGGTTGCCCCACGCGTGACCGTCATTAATCTGGGCCGAGGGTCGCCCACTCGGCTCGGTGCTACCTACCCGCCAACTCTGCGGAACCACATCAACATTGGCCTACTTGGTATTGCTGCGCGTAGAGATTGCCCGTTTCACCCGCACTTAAGCGGCTCGTCTCTGTTGCTCTGATCCTCACCTCACGGTGGAGAGGTGTTACCTCCTACGCTGTCCTTCGCAGTCCGGACGTTCCTCCAGTGCCTGGTTTCCCAGATTGCACCAGCGACGGCCTAGCGAGCTTCACGCCGCAATTATCGACGGATAATCTGAGCACTCAAACATGCTCTGCCCGATCACCACGGGCCCCTCGCCATGATTCGACTCTCTGAACTCAAGCTCCCGCTCTCTGCCGTCCCCGTGGAAGAACGCCGCGCCGCCGACGCGCCGGCTGAAACCGAGGCAGACCGTCAACTCCCACCTCACCCCATCGACGCACTGCGCACCCTGGCCGCAGAGGCCTTGGGCATCCAGCCCGCGGCCATCGCCACGTTGGAGGTGTTCAAGCGCAGCTTTGACGCACGCAAACAAAACTTGCTGGTGGTCTACATCGTGGACATCACGTTGGTCGATGCTTCTCAAGAAGCAGCGCTGCTCACCAAGTACGAAAAGAACTCGCACATCCAAGCCACGCCTGATATGGCGTGGCACGCGCCGGCGCATGCGCCCGGCGACTGGGGGACGCATGACGGCGAACGCCCCGTGGTGGTGGGCTTCGGCCCTTGCGGCATCTTTGCTGCGTTGGTGCTGGCGCAAATGGGTTTCAAGCCCATCGTGCTCGAACGCGGCACCACCGTTCGTCAACGCACCAAAGACACCTGGGGCTTGTGGCGCAAAAAAGTCTTGAATGCCGAGAGCAACGTGCAGTTCGGCGAAGGCGGTGCCGGCACGTTCTCGGATGGCAAGCTATACAGCCAAATCAAAGACCCGCGCCACTTGGGTCGCAAGGTGATGCAAGAGTTTGTGAACTTTGGCGCACCTGAAGAAATCATGTTCACCGCGCACCCGCACATCGGCACCTTCAAGCTGGTGAAAGTGGTGGAAGGTCTGCGTGAAGAAATCATTCGCTTAGGGGGTGAGGTGCGTTTTGAACAACGCGTGGTGGATGTGGACTATGACCACGCATCTTCCCCCCGAGCCATCCAAGCCCTGCGCGTACACAACCACGCCACCGGCGAGAACTACACCCTGCCCGCCCGCCATGTAGTGATGGCACTGGGCCACAGCTCACGAGACACCTTCACCATGCTGCACCGCCATGCGGTGGCGATGGAGGCCAAGCCATTCTCGGTTGGCGTGCGCATTGAACACCCGCAAGGCGTGATCGACCGCGCGCGTTGGGGCCAGCACGCGGGTCACCCCTTGCTGGGCGCCGCCGACTACAAGCTGGTGCACCACGCCAACAACGGCCGTGCCGTCTACAGCTTTTGCATGTGTCCCGGCGGTACGGTGGTGGCTGCCACCAGCGAGGCAGGCCGCGTGGTGACCAACGGCATGAGCCAATACTCGCGCGCCGAGCGCAACGCGAATGCTGGCATCGTGGTCGGCATTGATCCGCGCGACTACCCCAGGGACCCCGCCGCGTTTGAAGCCGGGCTCGGCCAAGAACTTGGCAACGCGGTGCGTCACTCCACCCACGACGCGCCTGGCGGTTACCACCCGCTCGCGGGTTTGGTGTTGCAGCGTCAACTCGAAGCCCACGCCTACACCCTAGGCGGAAGCAGCTACGAAGCACCCGCGCAGTTGGTGGGCGATTTCATTGCCGACCGCGCTTCCGCCACGCTGGGCTCAGTCGAACCGTCGTACAAACCAGGTGTCAAGATGGTCAGCCTGAACTCGGCGTTGCCCGACTACGCCATCACCGCCATGCGCGAGGCGCTACCGGTGTTCGGCCGCAAGATCAAAGGTTTCGACATGCACGACGCCGTGATGACTGGTGTGGAAACCCGCACCTCGTCGCCACTGCGCATTGCGCGCGACGACGACACGCTGCAAAGCCCCACCCTTGCAGGCCTGTATCCTGCAGGGGAAGGCGCAGGCTATGCCGGCGGCATTTTGTCGGCGGGGGTGGACGGCATCAAAGTGGGTGAAGCCGTCGCCCAACAACTCATTTCAATCAGGAGACACGCATGAAAGCGAATAACGTTTTAGACACCATTGGCCACACGCCGCACATCCGCATCAACCGTTTGTTCGGCCACACGCACCAGGTGTGGATCAAGTCGGAACGCACCAACCCCGGTGGCTCCATCAAAGACCGCATTGCGTTGGCCATGGTCGAGGCTGCAGAAAAATCAGGTGCTCTGAAACCTGGTGGCACCATCATCGAACCCACCTCGGGCAACACCGGTGTGGGCTTGGCCATGGTGGCTGCAGTGAAAGGCTACAAACTGGTGTTGGTCATGCCCGACAGCATGAGCATCGAGCGCCGTCGCTTGATGCTGGCCTACGGCGCCACCTTCGACTTGACGCCCCGTGAAAAAGGTATGAAGGGCGCCATCGCCCGCGCCGAAGAATTGGCGGCACAAACGCCCGGCGCATGGATTCCCCAGCAGTTTGAAAACCCAGCGAACGTCGACGTGCACGTTCGCACCACCGCACAAGAAATCATCGCCGACTTTCCCGAGGGTGTGGACGTGCTCATCACCGGCGTCGGCACCGGCGGTCACTTAACTGGCACCGCACAAGTTCTAAAGGCCAAGTGGCCCAAGCTGAAGGTGTACGCGGTGGAGCCCACCGCCTCGCCCGTCATCTCAGGAGGAGCACCCGCACCGCACCCGATTCAAGGCATTGGCGCGGGCTTCATTCCCAAAAACTTAGACACCGCGTTGCTCGATGGCGTGATTCAAGTCGAAGCCGACACCGCCCGCGAAATGGGCCGCCGCAGTGCTGCCGAAGAAGGGTTGTTGGTTGGTATTTCGTCTGGCGCCACCTTGGCTGCGATTGCGCAGAAGCTGCCTGACATCGCAGCCGGCGCCACCGTGCTCGGCTTCAACTACGACACCGGCGAGCGCTATTTGTCGGTTGAAGGCTATTTGCCTGCTTGATGATGACGAACCGCACCATTCATCTGCATCGCGTGTTGAAGGCGTCGCCCGAGAAGGTCTATCGCGCCTTTCTTGAAAGCGGCGCCTTGGCCAAGTGGTTGCCGCCATTTGGTTTTACCTGCACCGTGCATCATCTCGAGCCACAAGTGGGTGGCACGTTCCGCATGTCATTTCACAACTTTGGCAGCGGCCATGGCCACGCATTTGGCGGCGAATATCTGGAGCTTGTGCCCAACCAACGCATTCGCTACATCGACAAGTTTGAAGACCCCAACCTGCCCGGCACGATGGAAGTCTCGGTGTCGCTCACACCCGTGTTGTGTGGCACCGAGCTCGGCATCAGCCAGGCTGGTATTCCAGACGTCATCCCACTGGAGATGTGCTACTTGGGTTGGCAAGAATCATTGGTGCAACTGGCGCAATTGGTAGAGCCGGATATCACGGAGTAAAAACGCGACACGCATGCGTTGGCAGCGCCCTTCTTGGGCGCTTTTTTATCGGTACAACAAGCGGTCCAAATCCGTCAGCTCTGCCCTGGCCTCTTTGGCCAACTGCGCTTGTTCTTTGAGCCAGCGCTTGAGCTCGGCTTCGTTTTGAATGCGGCGGAAGTCGCGTTCGAGCGTGTCAACGTCATGTTCTTTGTCGCGCAGCTGAAGCGCCAATGCACGCGCCAAGCTTTCGGCGCTGATGTGATCAAGCTCGTTCACGCCCAGGTAGTGGCGAATTTCAAACTGGGCTTGCGCTTCGTCTTCTTCCAGGGCTTCAATTTGTTCTTTCAGCAGCAGGCACATGGCGTTGAGCTTGTCGTCGGCGATGCGGCTCAATGAGGTGCTGTCGATTTGCGCTATCTGCATTTGCAGCTTCAACAACTCCGACAAGTTTTTACGGTCATAGGCCGCGTTGACCTCGCTCATCAACGCGGTTTTGCGCAAACGCTCAGCCTCGTCAGGTTCACGGTCGGGGTGTAAAGCGCTGGCCAGTTGGCGGTACACCGTGCGCAGCGCCGTGTTGGCGTCCATTTTTTGTTGCGCGTCTTTGAGTTGACGTGCCGCTGGTTTTTTCTTCGCCTTCTTGGCTTGGCGCTTGTCTTCTAAGCGTTGCTGCTGTTCACGGTATTGGCGCAAGCCTGCTTCAAACACCGCCTCTGCGGTGTGCAAATCGTCTGCACCGTGCAAGGGTTTGCCAAACAAGTCTTCAAACACAGCTTTGGCATGCTCGGCGCCTGCGCGAGCTTCCTCAGCCAAAGCTTGGGCGTCCTCATCGCTGTGGTGGTGTTGAAACACCGCCTGCACCTGTGCGTCGTGCTTGTGTGCCAACGCCTCACACAGCGCCAGAATAATTTGCGTCGCGCTGCGCCGGTGGGTGGCCGTGAGTTCTGCCTGATGCAGACGCCCATCCAAAAACAGCAACAGGTTTTTTCGGGCAGCGTCTTCTTGCTGCTGCAACGCCGCCATCGCACGCAGGTGGCTGCTGCGATGCTTTGTCGACAACGCTTCCAGCGTCTCGATGGATTCAGACAGCTGCGACACACGCGCCAACAAAGTGTTGAAGCGTTTTTGTGCCGGGGTTAAATCAGCGGCAGGCTGAATGGCAACGGTCGCCACCGCTTGCGCAGAGGCGACCGTCCAAGGACTTGTCGGATAACTCAAAACCAGGCGATCAACCGAATCACTTCGCGGCTTGCAACGCGGCGATGCGTTCTTCCAGCGGTGGGTGTGAGGCAAACAACTTGCCCAAACCCCCGGTGATGCCCATGGCCGCCACGCTGGCAGGCAACTCACCCGCTTGCAGGCTGTTCAAACGCGCCAAGGCGTTGATCATGGGTTGTTTGCTGCCTAAGAGCTTTGCAGAACCTTCGTCGGCGCGGAATTCGCGGTAGCGGCTGAACCAGGCCACGACCATGCTGGCCACAAAACCCAACACGATGTCGAGCACAAAGCTGGTGATGTAGTAGCCCATACCGGGGCCGCTGGACTCTTCGTCGTTCTTGCGCAGCAAGCCATCTACAAAATAGCCAATGACGCGGCTCAAGAACACCACGAACGTGTTGAGCACGCCTTGGATGAGGGTGAGCGTGACCATGTCGCCATTGGCAACGTGCGCAATCTCGTGACCCAGCACCGCTTCGATTTCTTCGTGCGTCATGCTTTGCAGCAAACCGGTAGACACCGCGACCAGCGCCGAATTTTTGAATGCACCGGTGGCAAATGCGTTGGGCTCGCCTTCGTAAATTGCCACTTCCGGCATGGCGATACCCGCACGCTCGGACAAGCGCTGCACCGTGCTGACGATCCAGGCTTCGTCTTGGTTTGCGGGTTGGTTGATGACGTGTGCACCCGTGCTCCACTTGGCCATGGGCTTGCTCATCAAGAGCGAAATAAAGGCGCCGCCAAAGCCCATGATGAGCGAGAAGCCCAGCAAGGCAGACAGGTTCAGGCCGTTGGCCGTGAGAAAGCGGTTGACGCCGAGCAAACTGGCGACGACCCCCAGCACCACCATGACGGCGAGGTTGGTGAGGACGAACAGAAGAATGCGTTTCATGGTTTCCTTTTCAGCGACACACACAGTTGGTCGCTGGATCGAATGGTAGGGGCGTTTTCAGACTTTTCAAGATGCCCGCGCAAAGCCTAAAAACCGTGTGGAATTCAAACCGTCTGAAGCGCTTCACGTTTGGGGCGAAACACCTGGGTGTCTTCGTAATACGCGCGCTCAGCATTGGCGGGCCACCACCCCGGCACACCCAGCACGGGCAACGGTTCGTAGGGCTTGGTGGCGAGTTTGGCGGGTTGCAGGTCGTGCACCAGCCACGCGTCCAATGCGGCCTCGTCGTGCGGGTTCACCTCGTTCGCCACGCGGTACACATGGCCGGTGATCGACTTGTAGGGCATGACCAACTTCTCTAACAACGCATGACCAAACAACACCAAGTGCACCTGCTGCCATTGCTCGCGCAAGTCGACGAACAGCTGCAACCAATCGCGTGCTTGCAAGGCATGCCACACCGCGTCGGGCGCGTGCATGAGCACCACGTTTTCATCAAACAGGGTGAGTGCATCACGCACGGGGCCACGCGTGGGGCGGATGCCTTGGGTGGCGATCTCAGCCGCTTGTAGTTGGTTTAAGCGGCGTTTCGACTGTGGGAAACGGTGCCAGCACAAACCGTTGAAAAAATCGTGCAGGCCATCTCGCGTGGGCACTTGCGCTGTTTTGAAGATGAAGTCTTCATAGGCGTGGCCATCGGGCAGCGCTGCTTGGGGGACAAACCTAACGTCTCGGTGGGCATTGAGCGCTTGCGCCACGCTGCGGTGTTGCACGGCTTGGCGCGCAGCAGGTTCGCCCAGCGCGCGCCATGGCGCGAACCAGGGTTGCGACCAATCAATGTTGGCGATGTCCGTTAAACCACACGCCAAGGCAAGGCCTCGCCAGAGCGCAAGGGTTTCAAGTCGGCTTCACCAAACGCAAAGCTTTCGGGAGGTGTCCAGCTTTCTTTACGCAAGGTCAGCGTACCGATGTTGCGGGGCAAGCCATAAAAGTCGGCGCCATGGAAGCTGGCGAAGCCTTCGAGCTTGTCGAGCGCTCCCGCGTTGTCAAACGCTTCGGCATACATGGGCATGGCCGCGTGCGCGGTGTAGCAACCGGCGCAACCGGTGGCGTGCTCTTTGAGTTGCGCCGGATGTGGCGCGCTGTCGGTACCCAAAAAGAATTTGGGGGAGCCACTGGTCGCGGCCTTCACCAAAGCTTGGCGGTGTGTCTCGCGCTTGAGCACAGGCAAGCAGTAGTAATGCGGGCGAATACCGCCCGTAAAAATAGCGTTGCGGTTGTACAGCAAGTGATGCGCAGTGATGGTGGCGCCGGTGTATTTATCGCTCGCGGCAACGTACTGCGCAGCCTCTTGGGTGGTGATGTGCTCGAACACAATTTTGAGCTCGGGGAAATCTTTGCGCAGCGGGATCAGTTGGGTGTCGATGAATACCGCTTCGCGGTCAAACAAGTCGATGTCGCTGCTGGTCACTTCGCCGTGCACCAACAACAACATGCCGGCCTTCTGCATGGCTTCAAGTGTTTTGTAGGTCTTGCGCAAGTCGGTCACACCGGCATCGCTGTTGGTGGTCGCGCCTGCGGGGTAAAGCTTGGCAGCCACCACACCCGCGTCTTTGGCGCGGGCAATTTCGTCAGCCGGCAAGTTGTCGGTGAGGTAGAGCGTCATCAAGGGCTCAAACTGCATGCCTTGCGGCACGGCTGCCAAGATGCGTTGCTTGTAGGCCAACGCTTGCGCGGCCGTCGTCACGGGCGGCTTGAGGTTGGGCATGATGATCGCGCGGCCAAACTCGGCGGCGGTGTGGGGCACCACGGTGTTCAAAGCGGCGCCATCGCGCACATGTAAATGCCAATCGTCAGGGCGTGTGAGGGTGATTTCTTGCGTCATGGCTTAATTGTCTGCGAAAGTTTCTGCGGCATAAAAAAGCGCCTCGGCTGAGGCGCTTGCTTAATTGGGTTCTGACCCCGATTAAATTTCAGTGCTGCAAGATTTTGTTCAAGAACTCTTTGGTGCGTGGTTGGCGGTTTTCGGGGTGGTTGAAGAACTCGTCTTTGGAGCAGTCTTCCAAGATCTTGCCGCCCACGTCCATGAAGATCACGCGACTGCCCACCTTGCGGGCAAAGCCCATTTCGTGGGTCACACACATCATGGTCATGCCTTCGTTGGCGAGGTCCACCATCACGTCCAACACCTCACCCACCATCTCGGGGTCGAGTGCGGAGGTGGGCTCGTCAAACAACATCACGATCGGGTCCATGCTCAAGGCGCGCGCGATGGCCACGCGCTGTTGCTGACCGCCTGAGAGTTGACCGGGGAACTTGTCTTTGTGCGCCATCAGGCCCACACGCTCGAGGTATTTCAAGCCATGTGCACGCGCTTCTTCGGTGCTGCGGCCCAAGACTTTTTCTTGCGCAATGGTCAGGTTTTCGGTGACCGACAAATGTGGAAACAACTCGAAGTGCTGAAACACCATGCCCACGCGGCTGCGCAGTTTGGGCAAGTCGGTGTCTTTGCCGTGCACGGCGATGCCATCGACAAAAATCTCACCTTGCTGAAACGGCTCCAACGCGTTGATGGTCTTGATGAGCGTGGACTTGCCCGAGCCCGAGGGGCCGCACACCACCACCACTTCTCCCTTGTTGATGTTGGTGGAACAGTTGTTCAGCACCTGCACAGGGCCGTACCACTTGGACACATTTTTTAATTCAATCACAGCAAACTCCAGTGAACTTCAACGCGCCTGCTTGGGCAAGACGGTCAGCGAATGATGGCAATGCGCGCTTGCAAGCGACGCACCAGGGCCGAGAGGCCAAAACAAATAGCGAAATACACCAGCGCCGCCAAGATGTACACCTCTTCCACGCGGCCATAAATCTTGCCGGCGGTAACAAAGCCTTTGAGCAAGTCATAGGCGCCAATGGCGTACACCAGCGAGGTGTCTTGAAACAAGATGATGGTTTGCGTCAGCAGCACCGGCAACATGTTGCGAAATGCTTGCGGCAACACAATGAGGCGCATGTTTTGGCCATAGGTCATGCCCAAGGCCTGACCCGCAAACACCTGGCCGCGCGGGATGGACTGAATGCCCGCGCGCATGATCTCGCTGAAATACGCGGCCTCAAACGCGATGAAGGTGATGGTGGCCGACAGCTCTGCGCCGATCGAGCGGCCGATCAAAAACGGAATCAGCAAGAAGAACCACAAGATCACCATCACCAAGGGGATGGAGCGCATGCCGTTCACATAAATGACGGCGGGCAGCTCCAAGGCCTTGTTGCCCGACAAGCGCATGAGCGCGAGGAGGGTGCCAAACACAATGCCGCCGATGGTGGCGACGATGGTCAGCTCCACACTGAAGGTCAAGCCCTTCAGCACAAACTTGCTGAAGATGTCCCAATCCAGAAAAGAAAAATCGAGTGCACCCATGCTCAGTGCCCTCCGCCTGTGCCGCCGGCCACCACCAGGCCGGGGATTTGCATGCGGCGTTCAGCAAAAGCCATCACGCGGTTCACGGCAAAGGCAGATACTGCATACAACGCCGTCACGGCAAGGTAGACCTCGACACCGCGCGAGGTTTCTTCTTGCACCTGCATGGCAAACATGGTGAGCTCGGCAATTGACACCGCAAACGCCACAGAGGAGTTTTTCAGCAAGTTCATCGACTCGCTGGTCAGCGGCGGCCAAATGATGCGAAACGCCATCGGCAACAACACGTAGCGGTACGTCTGCCAAGTGGTAAAGCCCACAGCCATGGCCGCATAGCGCTGACCACGGGGCAAGGCTTGAATGCCCGCCCTCACCTGCTCGGCAATACGCGCTGAGGTGAAGAACCCGAGGCCAAACACCACCAATACAAAACCTGGCACTTGTTGCATGGCCGGGAAGACTTTGGGCAACACAAAGTACCAGATAAAAATTTGGACCAACACAGGGATGTTGCGAAACAGCTCCACCCATGCGTTGGCGAATTTAGACAAACCCACATTCAACGCGTTGTCGGGTGGCAAGGTGCGCAAGATGCCCATCAGGCTCCCTGCCACCATCGCCACCACCCACGCGCTGCCTGCGACGGACAGCGTCCAGCCCCAAGCATCAAACATCCACTCGAGGTAGGTTCTTCCCCCTCCGTCATCTTGAAGAAAAACCTGCCAATCGAGTGTCATATCTGTCGTGCGTTTTTAGGTTTTCTGAAATTATTTCTTGGCGTAGGCTTCGACAGGCTTGTCGTTCAAGTTTTTCCACGCATCCTTGTTGGCATCGCTGGCGGGCATACCCAGCTTGATGTTCTTGGGTGGAATGGGTTGGGTGAACCACTTGTCGTACAGCTTGGCGAGTTCGCCAGACTTGGCCAACCCCGCAATGGTCTCGTCGGCCAACTTCTTGAACGCAGGATCGTCCTTGCGGAACATGATGGCAATAGGCTCGACGTTCAACACTTCGCCGACGATTTTGAAATCACCAGGTGCTTTGGAGTTGGCGATGTTGCCCGCCAAAATTTGGCCGTCCATCACAAATGCATCGGCGCGACCCGACTCGAGCAGCAAGAAGCTGTCTGCATGGTCTTTGCCAAACACTTCTTTAAAGTCCACGCCCGTCGCGCGCTCGTTCTTGCGCAGCAACTGCACAGAAGTGGTGCCGGTGGTGGTGGCTACGTTCTTGCCATTCAATTGCGCAATCGAGGTGATGCCCGAATTGGCGCGCACCGCAATGCGGACTTCTTCCACATAGGTGGTGAAAGCGAACGCCACTTGTTTTTGACGTGCTTCGTTGTTGGTGGTGGAACCGCACTCGATGTCCACGGTGCCGTTCTCGGTCAAGGGAATGCGGTTTTGTGAGGTCACAGAGATGAACTTGGTCTCCAGCTTCTTGCCCACAGCCTTCTCGAGGTTGGCAATGATGCGTTGGCAAATCTCAACGTGGTAGCCCACATACTTGCCATCACCCAAGGTGTAAGACAACGCGCCCGATGAGTCGCGCACACCCATGGTGATGCTGCCAGCGGCTTTGACTTTGGCAATGGTGTCATTGGCTTGCGCAAATGCGCTGCCCGCCAACAAAGTGGCAACAGCCAAGGTGAGGAGATGCTTTTTCATGTGAAGCTCCAGTTGAGGTTGATGAACGAGAAAATTGCATTCTAGAGACAGTTTGCCTCGTAAAAACCCCTAGCCACGCTTGCCGTGCAACATGGCAATGGTCATCTCAGACGATGGGGTACTGGTCTTGGCGACACCTCGCGCACACGTACAGATGAAGCCATGGCGTCGGAAGCCAGCGCAGCACAAGGCTCCACCTCAGCAGCAAAAGTTCATATTCAAATCAATCCATAATTTTGGGTGTGAACTCTGACAATTTTTATACTCAACTTGCCAACGCTCGTCGCTCTACGAGAAGCTACCTTCCCAGCCCAGTTGACGAAGGATTGCTCCACGATTTGTTGATCTCAGCGCGGCAAGCGCCGAGTGGCGCCAATTTGCAACCTGGTGTGTTTGTTTGGGTCCGAGGTCAAGCGCGTCAGGCACTTTGTGCGGACTTGATTCAGACTTGGCGCCATGGCGAACCAGAAGTCGAGGACTACAGCTACTTTCCTCAACCCATGCCGCACAGCCTGCGCCGCCGACAAGTGGCCGCCGCGCAAGCCCTTTACACCGCGCTGGGCGTTGAACGCGACGATCGGGCTGGCCGGGACGCCCAGTTTGAAAGGAATTTTCAATTTTTTGATGCACCGGTGGCACTTGTCGTGACCATGACGCATGGCTTTGGCAGCGGTGGTTATATGGACCTCGGCATGGCTTTGTATGGCCTAATGTTGGCAGCGCAGTCAAGAGGGCTATCAACGTGCGCCATCGGCGCCATGGCGTCATATCCATCAATCATTCGCAAGCACTTGGGCTTAGACACGTCATCACAGATCGTTTGTGGCATGGCCTTGGGCTATGCAGACCCAGAAGCTCCCGTCAACCAAACTCAGACAACCCGTTGTGCGCTGGATGAGTACTTCAAAGTCGTTGGATAACGGCCGCGCTTCCTAGCCCGCCCGCACCGGCCACAGCAACCAAGCCACGGTCCCCCTCAACCCCGTTGTGCGCCAAATCGGCCAACAGCCTGACCAAGGCAATAGCCGCGGAAGCGCCAATGGGATGACCTCGCGCTACGCCGCCGCCATTCGGGTTGAGCTGCCCAGCCGTCAACCCCAGATCAGCCATGAAGCTTAGGCCTTGTACAGCAAACGCATCATGCAAAGACACTGCACAAAGGCTACTGGAATCACTCAACCCGACGCGCTTCAGCGCCAACCTTGCCGCGACTTGTGCGGCTAAAAGTGGGGTCTCAGGTGCATCACCCACTGACGTGGAGGCCTGCCAAGCTGCCTGTGCCCGAACCCCTAATCGTTTGACAGCCGTCGGACTGATAAGCAGCACAAACGCAGCGCCATCTGCTTGCGCGGCTACGGTCAGCGCGGTCAAAGCGTGCGCTTGGGCATCCACTTTTTGCATCACGGCATCGGTACGCACGACCTCAGGCATGCGGGCCGCGCGCGCTGGATCGATCACGCGAGGATTCACATCATTCGATATGCCCGCCACGGGAACGATTTCTTGAGCCAGAACTGTTTGCTGTTGCACAGCGCGTTGGTGACTTTCTATCGCAAAGGCCTCTTGCTGCGCACGTGTGTAGCCTTGCTCTGCTGCAAAGCGCGCAGCGGATAACAGCATATCGGGATCCTGTTCGGCATTCGGAGCGAAAGGTGGGCGCTCATAAGCCACTGGCGCATCGGTACTGCGCATGGGGCGGTGCATTCGAATCGGAGAACGACTCCACGCCTCTCCTCCCCCTGCGACCACCACATCGGCTTGACCCGTGGCAATCAAACCCACGCCAATGGCCACAGCATCCAGACCTGCGCAGCATTGGGTGTCCACTGTGAAGGCTGCGCATCGCTGCGACAAACCCGCATGCAAAGCAAGCATGCGAGCGGGGTTGCCTCCTGCTCCCAAAGCATTACCCATTACCAGGGCATCCACTTGTTCTGCGGCGATGCCTGCACGCGCCAAGAGGGCTTGCACCACAGGTGCAGCGATGTCGTGCGCGTGTAAGCTTTTGAACGCGCCACCACGCGGCACCACGGCACTGCGCGCCCATGCAGCGATCAAGGCAGCTTGTGTAGGCATACGCTCCCTTTGTCATCCTGAATGAACTGCAGTAGCAGCTGATCCAGCTTGGCGAAGTCCGTCTTGCCGCTCGCAGTCAACGGCCACTCAGTGCACACGAGGAAGCGTTTCGGCACCTTGTAGCCCTCAAGTGAGACACGGCACAGCGCAGTCAGTTGCTCAGAGGTCAAATTAACTTCTGTAGGCTTTGACGCTATTACCGCTACCACTTGCTGTCCCCGAATAGGGTCGGGCACTCCCAAAACCGCTGCCTGCGCGATTCCAGGACACCGCAGCAACACCGCCTCCACCTCTTCAGGAAACAAGTTTTTCCCCTGCGTCACCAGCATTCGGTTTTCACGTCCCACCAAACACAAATAGCCCTGTGCATCGAAGTACCCCATGTCACGCACGGACAGCCAATCGCCGTCGCGAACGGCGGCCGTGTGATCCGCTGCCAGGCCTACATAGTCCATGAACAGCATGGGACTGCGCACAAAGATCTGCCCCGCGCCTTGCGGTGGTGATGGTTGGCGAATTTCAATGTCCACATTCGAAAATGGTTTACCCACCGCATGTGGAGGTGCATCTGCTGCCGCCTCCATCCATGCCATGAAGCTGGTTTCAGAAGCACCATAGAACTCAACAATCCGCGCCTTGGGAAACAAAGCCTGGAGCGCCTGCGTGCGGTCTCGCATCCAACGGGCACCACTGATCAAAATTAGCCGCACGCCCTCAATCGGGTCGAAAGCACGTCGTGCGGCCAGTTCCAGCATCATCACCAATTGGCTTGGCACTGCCACCAAACATGGGGTGCGTCCACTGCGCAGGGTGTCGATCATGCGCGCGACTGAAAAGCGTTCTTGGACGACCACACCAGCGCCACTCCAAAGGCCCAGCATCATGGCAAACAAAAACAAAGAATGCGAAAAACGCCCTGGCGCCAGCACACAGGTGGCCGCATCTTGACCAAAGGTATCGAGGCACACACGCAAGCTCTCGGTCCATGAGTGATGGTGGCGCCGAAACCCCTTGGGCATTCCTGTACTACCCGATGTAAAGCCAATATAAAAAGGGCTGGTAGATATCGCTGTCGCCAGCGGAGATGGCGTCTGCGCGAACGCGCTTTGCACACTGGCGCGCACAGGATGTGGCCAATCGGGGTCTGTCACCGCAGCACATCGTCCGCTTCGAATCACGGCCAAAAATGACACCATCTGCTGAATGGTGCTGAGTTGGTCATCGACCAACACCGTGGCCGGCGCCTGCTGTTGTATCAGCCTTGCCGCTTGCTGCGCAACGCCGGCGTCTAACTGTGCAAAAGTCAGCGAAGTATGACCATCGTCGATGGCCACATCTTGCGCACGTGTCTGGGCCCATCGCGCAAGTGGCGCATGGACGAGGTCATCAGCCACCAAAGCGCCAGTCAGGCAACCCACGTGCCACGGTGTGAACCACGGTTGCAGTCAACACACACTTGATCAAATCCCCTGGCACAAACACCAGGGTACCCATGACCGCTTGTTCCCATGTGAGGTTGGCAATGGCCACCAAACCCACCACGCCAAACACATGCACCACCAACAAGCCCCCTACGGCAGATGCCACAAAGGCGCTAAAGGCCGAGCTTCGAGGCGAGTGCTGTGGCAAAAGCGCCATGACCCAGCCAGCCACAAAGGCCCCGACTGGCCAGCCGATCAAATAACCGCTGGCAGGCGTAAAGAACACGCCTACCCCACCGCGCCCACCGGACAGCAAAGGCAAGCCCAGCGCCACAGCAACCAAAAACAAAATCAACGCTTGCAAGGCGCGCTTGGGGCCGAGCATGCAACCCGCCAACATCACACCCAGCGTTTGCAGGGTAATGGGCACGCCCAAGGGCAAATCAATTTTCGGAATCAGGCCAAAAACCGCGATCAGTGCGGCAAACAAAGAGACCAAAGCAACGTGAAAGGTAGAAGTGTTCATACAAAAGCAGAGCGATGCCTTCAACGACGAAGGCGAACATGCAGTGCATCCGCCACGCGTCGGGCGGCCACCAGCATCTGGATGGTGAGGGGAGCGAGTATTTTAAAACCGCCCGCTTGGCCGGTGCGCAGCCGATGGGCATCGTCCAAGCGGCGCCATTGCACAAAAAAATGTTCGGTAAACCGCAGCATCAATGCGATTTGCAAAGCGAATTGCTCGGTGTTCACCCCCACGCGCCGCAAGGGCGACAACACTTGCTCAAACACCTGCAGCAAGTCGGTGTGGCGGGTGGTCAAGGTCAAGGCCAGCCCCAGCAACACCGCACTGACCAAACGCATCACCGTGATGGCGGCCAACGCAACGTGTCCTTGGTACACATGAAACCCCGCCAGCAGCCCACTGGCAACAGCGATACCTATCAGCATAGGCTTGACGCGTGTTGTGGCACGCCCGAGGGACACAAACATCAGCGCGCATGCTGTCGACGCCAAGCCAAGAAACAGCAATTGCTCCGTCACAAACAAGCCCGCACTCAACAATGCCACGCACAGCAACTTGGCCCAGGCGGGCACGCGGTGCAGCCAGGTGGATTGGTCGCTGTACAGGCTCTGCATCAGGCTTGCGCTGCGCGTTGCGCCACATCTGCTTCGTAGGCCGCACACACTTCGGCGCCTGGGCCATCGGCACGCACGCGCCCCTGATCCAACCAAATGACGCGCTCAAACCCACGCACATGGTTCAACACATGGGTGGACACCAACACTTGCTGCGTGGCATGGGTGATGTCATGGTGCAAGGCCGCTTGGCTCGGCAGGTCGAGGCTAGAAAATGGTTCGTCGAGCAGCAAGGTGCTGTGCCCCGCCATTTGCAGCGCCAGCCAACACACGCGCTGGCGTTGGCCTTGGCTCAAACTGCCAATCGCGCGGGGCGCCCACGGCCCCAGGCCACGCGCTTCTAACCAACTGCGCACACGTGCTTGCGCTTCTTTGCGTGGCAACTGCAAGTGGTGCAGGCTGAGCGCCAATTCTTCTTCCACGGTGGGGAAAATAATTTGCTCATCAGGGTTTTGAAACATCATGCCCACAGCGCTAGGGCCCTGTGGTACCTCCACCTGGCCAGACTGCGGTTGGTCGAGCCCGCACAGCAACCGGAACAAACTGCTTTTGCCCGCGCCGTTGTCGCCAATCACGCCAATGCGCTGTTCACTCAACTGCAAGGTGAGTTGCGAAAACACCGTGGATGCGCCACGAACCAAGGTGACGTTGCTGAGGGCAAGGCTGGAAGGGAGGGGGGGATGGGATTGCACCCCTCAATTATCGATGCACACACAACACAAATAAAAACCCCACCACTCTTGCGAGTGATAGGGTTTTAGACTTTTAAATCCTTAACTGGCTAAGCCAGCGGGGGGATTAGAAAGAGTGGGTGATAGACACGCCCAAAGACGATGGCTTTTTGTCTTTGGTAACAATAGCGGCGCTGTCCGTGATCGTGGCTGGAGAAGAACCAGTGTTGAATGCGACAGGCGCAAAACCAGTGTTCGCGTCTTTGTTGTCAGCAACGCCGTATGCACCAATGATGTTGGTACGCTTGCTCAAAGCATAACGTGCTTGCAACACTGTTTGCTTGCTTTCGCCAGCTTTTGCCATTGAACCACCGAAAATCCAAGAACCCGTTGTGTATGCAACACCAACTTGGTTAATTGTGCGCTTCTTAACAGAAGCAAGTGTGTTCTTAGTCACGCTGTTGTAGTCGTAGCCGACTGCACCTTCGCTAGACAAACGAGCAGCACCTGCAGACCATGCACCCATCGTGTACTTCACACCAAAGACCGATGACTCTTTGTCAAAAGTAGCAGCAGAACTACCGTTAGGAGCAGTAGCAGCGATGCCAGCTGTAGCGGCTTTACGATCTTGAGCAGCGTAACGAACTTCCAAAGGACCGTTCACGTATGCCAAGCTGTAAGCAGACATAGAACCGTTGATGCTGTCAGCTGTGTCGTTTGACAAACCATGTTGCACTTGGGCAACCACACCCATGATGTTGGGTGATGTGTAGGTCACAGCGTTCTTTGTGTAGAAGTCAGCAAAACCAGCAGCTGTTGAGGCAACTGTAGCAACAGAGTTGCCGTTGGCACCGTTAGGCATCAAAGCGCCGTTGGTTGCAATGATTGGGTTGGTTGTCACGCCCAATTTCACTTCACCAAAATTTCCAGAAATGCTGCTGTTTGCTTGGCGACGGAATTGACCGTTTTGGTTCTCACCACCGTTGTTGGTTTGCACGTCTGTTTCCAAGTGGAAAGCAGCCTTCAAACCACCACCGATGTCTTCAACACCTCTGAAGCCCAAGACTGGAGAGAATGTGGCACCGTCGCCATAAACGTATGAACTCTTGCCTGGGTTCAGGTCTTTGATGTTGTAAACACCAGAATCAATTTGTCCATAAACTGTCACAGAAGATTGTGCGAAAGCAGACACAGAAGCCAATGCGGCCAGTGCAACGAGGGTTTTTTTCATTTCAAGGTTCTCCAAGGTTTGAACAGGGGCTCCGGGTTATCCAAAGCCAACCTCCGTTTTCGGGAAGTTGGACGTATTGAACCAGACGACCGCCGTTTCGGCTATGACAAAAGCTAAAAATAGGCGTATTGCGTTGCATTCATGCAACAAGTCGCCGTAAACTCATACCCATGGATGCCTTTCTGACCGCCGCCGACAGCGCTTTGCGCACCGTGTTTGCCCGCCACCACGCCAACCGCCCCACCCCGATGTGGGCGGCTGAAGTGCCTACGCCAGCGGCGTTGTCGGGGACAGAAAAGAAAGAAGCAGCCGCTTTGATGCGCGTGAACCATGTGGGAGAGGTGTGCGCACAGGCCCTCTACACCGCACAAGCCTTGGCGACACGTGACCACGCCTTGCGCCAGCACTTGACAACCGCGTGCAACGAAGAAACCGACCATCTGGCTTGGTGTGAGCAGCGTCTTCAAGAGTTGGGTGGCCGCACCAGCCTGCTCAACCCCTTGTGGTACGCCGGTGCCTTTGCCATTGGCTACACGGCGGCCAAACTGGGCGGCGACCGCATGAGCCTGGGGTTTGTGGTGGAGACCGAGCGTCAAGTTGAGGCTCACCTAGAGAGCCACCTCGGGCTACTGCCCTCGGATGACGGCCCCAGCCGCGCCATCGTGGCGCAAATGAAGGTCGACGAGGCACAGCACGCAAAAGATGCACTGGCGGCAGGCGCTGCCGAGCTGCCCGGGCCCATGAAAGCCCTGATGCAGGTGGCCGCCAAGGTGATGACCACCGTGGCGCACCGTGTTTGAGGTGTTTTAAGCCTCGACCAACTCAAAGCTGGTGGTGATCTCTGCTGTTTTGCCCAGCATGATGCTGGCCGAGCAGTATTTGTCGTGGCTCATGGCGATGGCGCGTTCCACGGCGGCAGCCGGCACGCCTTGGCCAGTCACAGTGAAATGCATGTTGATGTTGGTGAACACCTTGGGGTCTTCGTTGGCACGCTCGCTGACGATTTTCACGCTGCAGCCTTGCACGTTGTGGCGACCGCGCTTGAGAATCAACACCACGTCGTAGGCGGTGCAGCCACCGGTACCGGCCAACAACAGCTCCATCGGGCGTGGCGCCAAGTTTTGGCCGCCGTTTTCTGGCTTAGCGGCATCCGGTGCACCATCCATGGCCACCACGTGGCCGCTGCCGGTTTCCGCAATAAAGCCCATGCCTGAACGTGTGCCTGAGTTGCCGGTCCAGCTGACGGTGCATTCCATGTGGTTCTCCAAAAAATTCTGTTCGGATTGTCTACGAATTGGTGCAGTGCAACAAAAATTGCATACACTACGGGCTTGTCTCCTCCACCTTCAAAAGTGGATTCAACCCCGAGTTGCAAAACTCGGGGTTTTTTTTCGCCTGCTCTGATTTTTTCATAAGAGACAATCACCCCATGTCTACCCGCACCCCCAAGGCCCGCGCTCTGCAGCCCGCCGATTACCTGAAAAAAATCTTGACTGCCCGTGTGTACGACGTGGCGACCGAATCTGCGCTGGAAGTGGCGAAAAACCTCAGCCGCCGCATTCACAACACCGTGTTGTTGAAGCGCGAAGACCAACAACCCGTGCACAGCTTCAAGCTGCGTGGCGCCTACAACAAGATGGCCCACCTCACGCCCGCGCAGCTGAAGAAGGGGGTGATTTGCGCCTCTGCAGGCAACCATGCCCAAGGCGTGGCGCTGGGCGCCAAACGCTTGGGCACCCAAGCCATCATCGTCATGCCGACCACCACGCCCAGCGTGAAGATTGAAGCCGTCAAAGCCTTGGGTGGAGAGGTGGTGTTGGCGGGCGACAGCTATTCAGACGCCTACACCCACGCGCTCACGCTGGAAAAGAAAAACGGCATGACCTTTGTGCATCCGTTTGACGACCCCGATGTCATCGCCGGCCAAGGCACGATTGCCATGGAAATGTTGCGCCAACATCAGGGGCCGCTGGATGCCGTGTTTGTGGCCATCGGCGGCGGCGGGTTGATTGCCGGCGTGGCCAACTACATCAAGGCGGTACGCCCCGACATCAAAGTGATTGGCGTGCAAATGGACGACTCATCGGCCATGATGCAGTCGGTACAAAAAGGCAAGCGCGTGGCCCTGCACGATGTGGGCTTGTTCTCTGACGGAACGGCCGTGAAGCTGGTAGGCGAAGAAACCTTCCGAGTGTCCAAAAACTTGGTGGACAGCTACATCACGGTGGATACCGACGCGGTGTGTGCTGCCATCAAAGACGTATTTGTGGACACCCGCAGCATCGTGGAACCCGCCGGTGCATTGGCGGTGGCCGCGATCAAACAATACGTGGCCGAGCACAAGACCAAGGGCGAAACCTACGCCGCCATTTTGTGTGGTGCCAACATGAACTTCGACCGCTTGCGCTTTGTGGCCGAGCGCGCCGAGGTGGGCGAAGAACGCGAAGCCTTGTTTGCGGTGACCATCCCCGAGCAGCCCGGCAGTCTGCGCCGCTTCTGCGAGCTGATTGGCAAACTGCCCAGCTTTGGCGGCAGCAAAACACCACGCAACGTGACCGAGTTCAACTACCGCATGAGCGGCCAAGCCAAGGCCCATGTGTTTGTCGGGTTGACCACCGGCATCAAAGGCGAGAGCGACAAGATCGCCACGCACTTCACCAAGCATGGCTTTGATGCGATCGACCTGACGCACGACGAGTTGGCCAAAGAGCACATCCGTCACATGGTGGGCGGGCACTCGGCGCTGGCACACGAAGAGCGTATCTTGCGCTTCGAGTTCCCGGAGCGTCCAGGTGCGTTGATGAAGTTCCTGTTGGCCATGCGTCCTGGTTGGAACATCAGCCTGTTCCACTATCGCAACCAAGGCGCAGACTACGGCCGCATCTTGATGGGCTTGCAAGTGCCCAAGACCGACAGCAAAGCGTTTACCGCGTTCTTGGAGGGGTTGGGCTACCCGTATGTCGAAGAAACCAAGAATCCGGCTTATCGGTTGTTCTTGCAAAAATAGACCTCATGCACCAGCCGCCTGGGCATGAAACAAAAAGGGTCGCTTGGCGACCCTTTTTTTATTTTTTTGTCGGCAACTCAAGCCGCAGTGTTTCGGGCCCATCCATCGACGCCCCCAAACTCACACGGCGCCCCTGCACCGACTGCAACACCCACCCGTCGGCCACTTGCGCACCCACACGGTAGGGCTTGGCAGGTTTGCCGTCCACCACCAACAGGGCAGCGCCGTGGGCACCATCGCCAGTCACCACGCCTTGCAACTGGAAACGGCTGTCCGCGCTGGGGGCTGCCGTGGGCTGTGCTGAGACGGCACCGAGGCTTCGCGCCACCGCGCTTGTATTCACGTCCGGTAGGGGTTGGGGAACGGGGGGCGCTTGAACGCCGGAGTCATCCGACGCCGACCAACGCAACCCCCACGAAACCGCGCTGAACGCCACCGCACCCCACACCACCATGGACGTCACAGGCAACACCCAACGGGATGCAGCGGAGGACGCAAGGACAATGGAAGAGCGGCTTTCAAGCATCTGCGGATTATGATTCATCTCTTGTTTGACCCCCTCAGAAATACCTGCCATGCACACCCCCTCGTCACAGCCCACAAGCAAACGCCAACGCGGTTTCACGCTGATTGAGTTGATGGTGGTGCTCGCCATCCTCGGCGTGCTGGCGGCCCTGGTGGTGCCCAACGTGCTGAACCGTGCCGACGACGCCCGCATCACCGCCGCCAAAGCCGATGTTGGCAACCTGATGCAAGCCCTCAAGCTCTACCGCTTGGACAACCAAAACTACCCCACGCCTGAGCAAGGCTTGGCCGCCTTGGTGACCAAACCCACCGCAGGTCCTGTGCCGCTGAACTGGAAGCCCTACATCGACAAGTTGCCCAACGACCCTTGGGGCCGCCCCTACCAGTACATGAACCCTGG
>JACCDZ011282466.1_pt1 | contig 32772 bp, 28 predicted proteins | sample 7449551 | NCBI WGS metagenome assembly JACCDZ01 (sample SAMN15323452, study PRJNA562643) | freshwater metagenome | isolation source: river surface water | place: USA:Blue River Watershed | collected 2017-08-18 | reverse complement strand
TGATTTGCAGCAGAGCCTTTGTAGGGTCCGTAATCATTGGGTGGATTGGTTTCCTTCAGTTCAGGCATGGTGTAATCTTTGATGTTACAGTGCTCAATCTTGTTCATGTATTGACCGCCAATTTTGATGGAGCCATTGCTGCCTATTACGGTTATTGAACTTTCTAAGTTTGAATCCCACACCGAGGTTGAGTAATTGATGCTGCCTATTCCGCCGTTTTCGAATTGGAAGTTGACAAATCCAGAATCTTCAAATTCAGTGGTATCAGCATGATTGAAGTTACTGCTGATAGATTTGATGTTTTTGATGTCGCCAAAAACCCAATACATGATGTCAACGAAGTGACTGAATTGAGTAAATAGGGTTCCTCCATCGAGTTTTTTAGTGCCTTTCCAATTGCTCACAGAATAGTATCTTTCGTCTCTGTTCCAATAGCAATTGGTTTGAACCATGTAAATATCGCCAATGATTTTTTTATCTACAATTTCTTTGAGCCATAATGATGGCGGGCTGTAGCGGTTTTGTTTTACGATGAAGATGTGTCTTGAAACTCTCAAACCTGTCATGATGACCTCTTCGCATTCTTTTACGGTGAGTGCCATAGGTTTTTCGATGATGACATGAGCCTTGTGATTGAGTGCGTTGATGGCAAGTTCAGCGTGTAAGCCATTAGGAGTGGCAATTACCACAACATCAGGACGAATCCCTGCATTGAACAGTTCATCAATGGTTCCAAAGAAAGGGATATGGCTGAAATGGTCTAATCCATTAACTGCATCTTGGTTGATATCTACAAAACCAACAAGCTCGCAATTATCGTTTTGACTGACCAGGGTGGCATGGCGCTTTCCAATATGTCCAAGTCCAACAATGCCAAACTTTATCTTCATATGTACAAAGGTATAATTTAATATTTGATGCTGAGATATAACTCTTTAAAGGAGTTTAATACGGTTTCAGGCCCAAATTTCTCTTGAACTTCATTGGAAATTGCTTTGGGACTATAGGAATTCAGGTGATTCATGCATTCAATCGCGGCATCTGCAATGTTGGATGGAGTTCTTTTGTCAAAAAACACCCCGTTTTTCTCATGTATGAATTCCTTCAACGGACCAATAGACGGGCAAACCACAGGTAAACCGCAAGCCAGTGCTTCGGCGGCTACCACACAGAATGTTTCAAATTCGCTGTTTAGGAGAAAGAGATCTGAAGCTTTTAAAATGGGTACGAAATGTTCTCTATCGAGCCAACCAAGCCACAGAATGTGATTTTCTACTCCACATTCTTTAGCCAATGATTTTAATTCTTCTATTCTTGATGGATCTCCTCCAATAATGGAAAATTCTACAGAAAATCCTTTTTGTATAACCAACGATAGAGCCCTGATTTGATCTTCGACACCCTTTACGTAAGACAAAGTAGAAATGTGAACCCATTTGAAACTGTTTTCAGAATTGATGTTCTCTTTACAGTCGTAGTTTCTGATATCGATTACGTTGGGAATGACATTGATGTTTTTTGCCAATCCGCATTTTTCTATTTCTTGACCATGGTATTCGGTCAATCCTGAAATAGCAGAGGCGTTTTTGAATATGAGTTTATGCAACCATTTTGAGTAAAATGGTAATTTTTGAAATCGATCGTAAATATAAATAGTGACTTGTTCCGAAAACACATAGGGGGTATTTTTAACGTATTTTAAGTACAAGGCAAAAATACCCATGGGCACAGAGGAATGCAGATGATGTATGTTTATGGGCCCTCTATCTTTAACAATTTCTTTGTATGCTTTTATACAACCTATAAAAAAATGATAAAAATTTAAAACAGATTTTAATATAGGTAATGTAGAGTAATTGGGGTTGTAAAAAACGGTGTATTGGGTAAAATTATCGACCGGATTTTTCTCAATTTGGTATCCAGATTTTAATTCTGTGTCTGCTTCAATGGTTAGAACCGTTAATTGAAAGTCCGTAGAGGCGACATTGGCGAAATTTCTAATGAATGGACCTTTGAACGGGAAAATCCGAGTGGGGAAAAAACTCGCCATAAACAAGAGATTTGGCTTGGTTTTGTGGGATGTTCCGTCTGATTGCATGTTTGATTTAAAGAAATACGCGCTCAAATTTACTTCATTGATAGTAATTACTCCTATTTTTCAAGTGTATTTCAGATAATCATGTAATTTTGTTATTCATGCCTAAAAAAGTAATTAGCGTAGTTGGTGCAAGGCCACAGTTCATCAAAGCAGCGCCTTTAGAGATGGTTTTTCGTGAGATTCCTGATTTTGAATTTATATCTATTCATACGGGTCAGCACTACGATGAGAATATGAGCCAAGTTTTTTTTAATGACTTTGGATTGGAGCAACCCAAGTACCAATTGCATGTGGGCAGTGCGAGTCATGGCAAACAGACCGGTTTGATGCTCGATAAAATTGAGGAAATACTGCTTCAGGAGAATCCGGATTTGATGATTGTTTACGGTGATACCAACAGCACATTGGCCGCTGCTTTGGCTGCATCGAAATTGAATATTCCCATAGCGCACATTGAGGCAGGGCTTCGCAGCTACAACAGAACCATGCCCGAAGAAATTAATCGCGTTTTAACCGATCACCTAAGTTCGCTTTTGTTGGTTCCGTCGGAAGTATCGGTGAATAATTTGAAGAAAGAAGGCATCACCCAAGGCGTTGAGATAACGGGAGATATTATGATGGACATACTTAGAATTTCCACAGAGAAAAACGTGGTTTCTAAGCCGGTAGATCACGCTTATTACTACGCCACCATTCACAGGCCCTACAACACTGACCTTCCTGAGAGAATGTCGCAGATTCTCACAGAAATGAATTCATTGGATAAACCGGTTTACTTCGCTATTCATCCGAGAACTTCGTCGCTGTTGGAAAAATACGGCATGAATTTCAGTGATTTCAACAACATAAATTTCATAGAACCACAGAGTTATATTGGAAATTTGGGCTACTTGCTGAACGCTGATCGCATCATCACTGATTCGGGCGGATTGCAAAAAGAGGCATGGTTTGTGAAAAAGCCTTGCGTGACTTTGCGTCCTGAGACTGAGTGGGTTGAAACCTTAGATAATCAATGGAATGTATTGGTTTTTGAAGATTTATCTCAGCTGAAGAAAGCAATTTCCACCACTCCAGGAGCCTATAATGATGGAGTTTTTGGTGACGGTCATGCAGCTGAAAAAATTCGTGATTCTATTTTGGCTTTTTTAGGATGTTAACACCATGAAAACCAAAATTGTGCACGTTGTCTATCAGTTTCATCCCGACATGGGATACGATAGCAATTTGTTCGCTCGCTTTGCCCACCCTCAGTTGGAGGTTGTCATTTTGACCTCCGATAATTTGGATTTATGGAATGTAACTGCCAAAGATGTTCAAACAGCTGATTCAAGAATTGAAGAACAATTTGGGGTAAAGATCATACGATTGGGTTCATTTAAAACGGGAAAAAAGAAAGCCGGTGTGTTCATGAAGGGTTTGAATCGTAAGATTGAGGAAATCAACCCCGAAATTGTTTTTTACCACGGCTTAGAGAGCCCCACTTACGCTTGGTCTATCATTAAACAAATTGGAAAACGGTACATTACAGCTGATACACACACGCTGTTTTCACAGTTTAATGACGTAACATTCGTAGGTGGTATTTATTTGAATTTGATTTTTAAACCTTTGATTGTGAATAGGTTGAAAAAAATCAATGCGCCCATGTTTTACACCGCTTTAGAAAATAAAAAGGTGTTACAGTGGTTCGGGTTTGAAGAGAATCAGATTTTTGATAATGAAATTTGTACCGATGTGGAGCTTTTTCGGAAAGTCGATATCCAGTTCAAAGATTTTCTGCCTCAGACCCATTTTCAGGGTAAGGTGCTTCTTTATACCGGAAAATTTGATCATTTTAAACAGCCTGACATCATTTTAGATGCCATTAAGACGATTGAAGATCAGATTGATTTTCATTTGGATCTTGTTTTCGTGGGACCCAAAAACGAAGAATATCAAAATAGGCATTTCAAGAGAACATTTTCGAACGAATTGATTCAAATTCATTTGTTGGGACCCGCCAAAAATCATGAGTTGTATCAATATTATTCGGCTGCAGACATCGCTGTTTTTCCCAAGCAAAATACCCTCAGTTCATTGGATGCGCAGGCCTGTGGATTGCCCGTAATTATGGAACGCGATGAAACCAACGAAGAGCGTCTCAAGGAAGGTGGATTGTGCTATGAGCCTGAGAATGTATCTGATTTAGGTGCACAAATACTAAAGCTGTTGAAAGATGAAACGTTGGTAAAAACATTGTCAGCGAACGGACGAAATTACATGCACGAGCGTTATAACTACAAAAAGAAGATGACTGATATTCAAGAAATGCTTCTTCAAGAATTTTTAGAAACTCAAAAAGCATGAAGAATGAATAAAAGATTCTGTATTTATTTGTTGTGTTTATTGTCTTTGTTGGCACCTGCTTTCACATCTGCCCAACGCATTGCCATGATTGACATGAAGGGTCACCCTGATACGTTGGCCTTAATATTGGTGACGGAGAAAGGATTTACCGCCATGCCCAGTCAAGGAGATGTCAGGGTTTTGAAGGGTAAACTCAACGGTGAGCCCATTGAGCTTAAAATTTACTCATCGCCCATTAGCAAGAGGGTCTGGATGGCTACCGCGTTTTATGTCCCTCAGAAAAACTACAAAAAGGCCCTCGTTGACTTTGAGTTGAAAGTGCAAAATTTAGTGGAGCGCTATGGGAAGGTTGAAAGTAAAAACATCCTCAAGAAGCAGAAAACTGCGAAAGCCGACTGGGGTTATATGCAATATTTTCAAAATTTGCAGCTCGTTGCAGAAATTTTGGAGGGAAATAGAGTGGCGGTTCATTTTATATTGAGAGACGAAAGAATTAAGCATGATGAAGAGAAGAAACTCTCTGAAAATCAGCTCTTTTAATGAATAGGAAACACTTCATATACTCATTGGGATTGGGAGCTGTGGCGCCTTCGGCGTTGAAGGGTGGCGAGTGGTTAGAACATGTTCCGAAGGGCAATCCTAAAGAGGAAAAGTTTTGGGAAGATTTGGCTCGGAGTTTCCCAAAATACTATCAAAAAGGGGGGAAGCAATGGGGTGCGAACATCGTTAATTTAGAGAACGGATATTTCAGTCACATGCCGCCTGAAGTATTTTTAGCGCATGTGGCACATCAAAATCACATCAACGATGCCACTAGTTTATTCATGCGTTTGGAGCAGCAAGATGAGATTGAAAAGTCGAGGTTGGCATTTGCACAATCGCAAAACTTAGACCCTGATGAATTGGCTTTTACTCGAAATACTACCGAGAGTTTGAATGCGGTAATTATGGGATTTCCGTGGAAGGCTGGCGACGAAGTGGTGATTGGCAACCAAGACTATGGAAGCATGGTTGAAGCCTTTGAGCAGGTTTCGAAGAGGTATGGTGTGGTGGTTAAAGTGGCAAATGTTCCGCTTTCGCCCGAAACCGATGAAGATGTGGTAGCGGCTTATTTGAAGGAAATGACTTCGAAAACACGCATGGTTCACATCACTCATTTGATCAATTTGAGTGGACAAATTTTGCCTTTACAAAAAGTCTTGAATGCAGTGAAAGCTTTCAAGAGTGATGTTATGACGGTGGTTGATGCAGCGCATAGCGTGAATCACGTCGTCCTAAAGATGGGCGATTTATTGCAAGCGGATGCTATTGGTGCGAGTTTGCACAAATGGACTTGCGCACCCATTGGAGTTGGGATGTTGGCGGTAAAGAAGGATTGGATTTCTCAGATATGGCCGTTGATGGGCGATTCGGGAGATCCCAGCAATATCCGAAAATTTGAGCATCAAGGAACTCGTCCCATCAACAGTATAATGGCCTTGAGGAAGGCCTTGGAGTTCGGTGAAAAAATTGGGGGTGCTGTTCCAAAATGGAACCGATTAGTGTCTCTGCGGAAGTTGATTCTGGGCAGAGACGGCAATGGTTTTAACGTCATGGAATCGGGAACTTATCAATTGGCTTGCGATGAAGATCGATTGGGGGCAATATGTTGCATCAAACACAAGGATAAAACGGTTCAAGAGCTGCAGAAAGATCTCATGAAAGAGGGGATTTTTACGGTGGGCATTGAACATAAAGTGGTTCAAGGAGTTCGCATTACGCCTCATCTAAGTACTTCAAAATCAGATGCATTGCGTTTGAATTCGGCGTTGGCTAAATTGGCCTAGTTGCATTTTTCCGTAAAATTCATTTCCTCACTTGCGTTTATCCGTAAGTGATTTATGGTGGTATGCTGTTGCTTTGTTATTTATGAGGAAATTAATTACTCAAATTGGCATTTTTGTTTTGTTATTGTTTCAATTTGGATGTTCCGGCGTTCAGGAACGAACCGCCTTTGGGGGTGTTTTCACAGTTGCTAAACCTCAAAATTTGGATTTATTGGATTCTGGATTCGGTGAAAAGCAAACGATTGACCTTCAAACTTTAGAGGTCCCTCAATGTGTAGAAAAGGAAAACAAGCTGACTTTTAGCCAGAAAGTAGAGCAGCACATGCATAAAAGGAATCAAAAAGTTTGGTTTGAATCGGGAAGGTTACCTAAAAAAATTCAAAAATTACAGCCTATTAGGCAGTATAAAGAATTTTTGAAAACAGGAAAAAACTCGGCAAAAGCTGAAGGCAGAAAAAAAGGGAAAACACTTGCAATCACTGGATTGATTTTGAGTTTGTTGGGACTTTTGTTTTTAAATTTTTATGTATTCACTGCGGATAACGACTGGGGTATTGTTTCATTTTCTTCATTTCTTCTTGGTTTTGCTGTTTTTATTTTAGGATGTATTCTTCTACTAATTGGTCTTGTAATGTCTTTTTACTAAACAATATGAAAAAACGCATCAATATTTCCATAGACACTGATATTCATGAGAGGGCTCAACGACACGCCTTCCGTCGGGGAATCAGTTTGAGTAATTTTATAGAAACAGAATTGTGTCGTGCTATGAAAAAACCTGAAGAGTCTGATGGGTATGATTATCCAAGTGCGTGGTTGCAATTGGATTTCGAACAGAGGCAACATTTGATTCAATACATGAATTTTCTGATAGAAAAGTCTGGAGCTAGCGATCTTCCGTTCGCGGTGGAGGGAATAGGGAGGTTGTGAAGATGGTAGATGGTAGATGGTAGATGGTAGATGGTCAGTGGCCTGTGGTCAGTGGTCGGTGGCCTGTGGTCAGTGGTCCGAAGTCTGTGGTCTGATTCCCGAAACCTGAAACCTGAAACCCGAAACCCAGCACCCGGTAACCAGCACCCGGTACCCGAAACCCGAAACCCGAAACCCGGTAACTGGCACCCGGTACTTGGTAGTTGTAATGAAATTGTAATATTTTAACTAAATTGGAACACTAAAAAAAATGATCATAAATAAATTAAAATCGATGTGGGTGATTCTTGGAATTCTCACCATGTCAATGTCTTCTTGTGAAAAAGACGAAGCAGAAAATAAGCCAAGCATCAATGGTAAATGGGAACTGACCGAGTCAAGGTCAGAGTATTTTATCAATTCTACGAATGTGATTGATGACATTGAAGTTGACGCGTTTCTTCCAAACGAAGTAGTAATGGAAGTCTTGGGCAATGAAGTGGTCTTTTATGATGAAGGCATTGAGTCGGATCGTTGCGGATTTAAATACCAAAACAATAAAATGATGTTCATTTATGATGAAGATCCAACCTATGAGTACAATGATACATTTTTTGTGTCTGAATTGACTTCTACGTCCCTAAAAGCAAGAATTACGGAGATTGAAACCACAGATGATTATAGAGTTGAAACAACCTTGAGCTTTAAGCGGAAATAAAGAACTACCTTTGACGCTGCTATGAAAAAAATACTTAACCTTCTTTTGGCAGCAATATTAATCTTTAATGTTTCTGCTCAAAACATCAAAACGGAAAAGGTAACTTATACATATGTAAAGCTACCAACCAATCCAGTAAAACCAAAGCCAGTTTCTTATTTTTCGCAAATTAAGTCAGGTGCTGAGTCTATTAATGCAGATTTAAAGTCTAGGTATGAAGCTGATTTGGCTGCTGCAGAAAGCGAATATCAAGATGCAACAAATAATTATCAGGCAAATTTGAAAGCTGCTGATGAGCAGTATTTAAAGGAGATGGAAGAGTACAACAACAAATCTATGGCCAAGAAATTGGTTGAAAAGCAGTTGTTGAATGAGAATACCAAGCCTGTTAAACGCTATGTTCCAACTCCGAGCAAGAAATATGTCCCTGAGCCCAAGTACGCAACAGCTCATGATGTAACTACCTTGGCTTCAAGTTATTTGAAATTGGATGGATTTAATCGTGCAGAGGGAAGTGAATTAAACTATTTGGTTACCATGGAAACTTTCGAATATTCTCAACCCAAAATGGTTTCAGAAGTGAAAAAAGAATCTACGGTATCTAACGGTAAATCTACTAGCTATGATGTAACTTACTATCATTTAGAATTTGAATATCGTTTGCCGATGAACATCAAAGTAACACGAAACGGAAGTGAAGTTTACTTTGAAAACCCTGCTAAGTTGCAAGAGTTTGCTAAATATGTAGGGCCAGCTACTAAGAGTCAACCTTCGAGTGATGTGAGCGTTTTAGCTAAAAATTTAGAATTACAGGTGTTGAAGGAGAATTTGAATTATGTTAATCACTTGGTTAATGACCGTATAGGATTTGAGAATACTGAGCGCAAAACAGGTATTGACTATGTGAAAGATAAAAAAGGATTATACACGGATTTGACAGAAGCTTACAACTTGTCTACCATGTCCTATAACATGTTAGGTAAAACCGATGATCAAGCAAAAGCAAAACTAGAACAAGCGGTAGCAATTTGGGTAAAAGCTTTGGGTGAATCAGATTTGATTGATAAAAAAGCTAGAATTGACAAAAAAGTAACGTCTTCTTTGTGCTTTAACCTTTTGGAAGCCTACTTTATCTTGAGAAATGTAGATGAAGGAGAAAAAATCCTGAACATGATGAATAAAATGGATTTGTCTCGTAGCGATGCAAAATTGAGAGATAATTATGCTCAAGAATTCATTGACTTGAGAATGAGAATAAACGCAAATCAATAAGTTTGCAAAGAATATTGTTGAAAGGCCGCCTAAGGGTGGCCTTTTTTGTTGAATTTTTGTACAAATTTGGATCAGATGATAAAAAAGTGACAGAGTTCCCTTAGCCATAATCATCTGCTGATTGTTACTTTGTCATGATGAAAAGGTTTTTTATTGCTTTATCGGCCCTTGTGAGCGTTCTTTCCGCAGAGGCGCAGTTCGTCGACTCTACGCTTGTAGGATATTGTATCACTAATAAGTTTGATCCTACTTTCACTTTCAAAAGCAACAAAATTGACACATGTGTAAATTCGCTAGATGTTAAAGTATCCTACAAAGGAACACCCGTTTATGCCAATTGGAATGATGGGATAGGTTCAATTGATAGAACCATCAATTATTCTGGAGAATACCAATTGTATATGTATGATTCGGCTAAGTGCATTGATACCTCTGTGACTTTGTATGTTACTCTAAAAGGTGGGACTATTTACACTTATACCGATAATGGTACTAATACCGTAACTATCTGCAGCGGAAATAATACATATCTTTATGCTTACCATACCGAAGAAATTGTTTGGAATACTGGAGAAACTAGTTCCAATATTTTGGTAAATAAAGCGGGAAAATATTTCGCCAAATCTAAGAATAACAAATCATGTGTTATTGTTTCTGATACTATCACAGTTAATGTTGTTACGCCAAAAAGACTTTCAGTAAAAGTTACCGGTAAAACTGATTTTTGCTTGGGGGACTCTTGTGTTTTGGAAGTTAACACCACAGATTCTAACATTTATTGGTCACCTTATTACAACTACGGTAAAAAAATTGTAGTGAAGCAGTCTGGTATTTACACCGTTTATTACAAGGATCCAACTTATGGATGTGGCATTTACTCCGATAGTGTTATTGTGAATGTTAAGTCGCCAGAAATGTTCTACATCTGCATGGTTACCAATGACAGTGCGACTGGTAAAAACAAGATTGTTTGGAAGCCTCAAAGTTGGGTGACCAAATACCAAGTGTACAGAGAGACCAGTGTTTCAGGTGAGTTTGAATTGCTTGGTGAGTTAAAAGGGGCTTCCAATGAGTTTTTCATTGATACTACTTCTAAACCTAGAACTAGAGCTTATACCTATTATGTAAATGCTTTTGATTCATGCGGAAATTCAGCCATCGAAAACCAGTATTACAGGCATACTACCTTGCATTTGACCGCAAGTCTTGGTGTAACGGGTGAGAACAACTTGAATTGGAGCGACTACTGGGGCATTTATCCTATAAATACCTACAATATTTACAGGAGCAACGAAGGCGGTGCGTTTAAGAAGATTGCTTCGGTTTCTGCATCGGTAAAATCATATTCTGATTATGAGCCACCAAAAGGGGTGAATAGATATAAAATTGGAATTGACGCCGTGACAGATTGCAATTCCGGAAAAGAGGAGTTGAATTCAAACATTGTGGCATTTGGAATATTGTCGAACAATGTATTGCAGCGCCCTCAAATTTCAATCCTTCCCAATCCTACAAAAGGAGAGTTTAGCTTAACCGGTATTCCAACTGGAAGCACTGTAAAGGTTTATTCAGTGGCAGGAGTTTTAATTGATGAGATCAGTGATTCTGGCAGCGGTCTTTATTCTGTGGGACATTTATCTGCAGGAATGTACTTGATCCAGGCCGGCTCAAATTCAATGCTGAAATTGATAAAAGAGTAAATCTTTATACCTATTATTTGGTATTTCTCGATTTGGGTAAATGATTAGGCTTATGCCTGCGTTTCCTAAGTGTGATGAGGTACTATTTTTTGATTCTTTCTTTTTTTGGGGGGATTTTAAACGCCCAAACCGATAGTTTTCAGTTTCCTCGTGATCTAAGGATGAGGGGGAATGCAACTGAGAATGCTAATGATGCTATTTATTTATTCAATGTATCTTTCCAATGGTACAAAGACCGCAAATTGCTACCCCACGAAGAGGCGGCAGCCTGTTTGAATAATTTAGGAAGGCAATACGCTATTTTGGAGAAATACGATAGTTCAGCTATGTATTATTACGAGTGTCTGTCAATGTATAGAAAATTAAATTCTGCTTTTGCTCGTAAGAATTTGACTAGTAGTTTGTGCAATTTGGGTGCTATGTATCAAAGCAAGTTTGAATTTGACAGTGCCAATCTTTATTATAACTTGGCATTGGATAGGGCATTGTTAGACCCAGATGTTGAATGGAATGAGAAAAATCGAATTCTTGAATGCATAGAAGAATTATACAGAGAATATGATAAGATCGAATTACTCATTTCATTCAAAAACAAACTCTATGTCGGAAAACCGGCACCTGATTTTTCTCTGTTTTCCAATACGGGCAAGCAAGTTACTTTGAAAGATTACCGCGGAAAATGGTTGTTGATTGATTTTTGGGCAAGTTGGTGTTATCCGTGTTTGAAAGAAATACCAACATTAAAATATATAGACACGACTTTGCCATGGGTAGAGATTTTGGGAATTTCTGTAGATACCGAATATCCCAGTTGGATATCGAGAATCAAATCGGAAGATTTGACTTGGAGACAAGTCTTAGACCACCAGAAAGCCTCAGAATCTACGTCTATAAAATACGGAGCTAGACGCATTCCATTGACGGTAATAATTGACCCAAATGGCGTTGTAAGACGATACGGTTTGAGAGGTGAGGAGTTGAAAGAGGCATTGATAGAGATTGGCACAGAAGAGGGATTTTAAGGTGTTTTAGACGCTCAAAATTTTCGATCTTTGTTTCCGATGGATGTCTTAGATTCTGTACTCATTGAAAATACCATTGCTTTTGTTCAGCAAACGTTGAAAAACGCCGAAGGCGGACATGATTGGTGGCACATTCAACGGGTGCATTTGAATGCCAAGCGCATTGCTTTTTCCGAGGACGTAGATGCGATGGTTGTTGAACTGGCTGCCTTGCTCCACGATATTTCTGACTCTAAATTCAATGGAGGGAATGAAACTCTGGGTGCAGAGATTGCCGCTGATTTTTTAAAAAGTCAGGGTTTAACTGCTGATCGCATAGAACACGTGGTGCAAATTATCAATCATATTTCCTTCAAAGGCGGAAAAGAGCAGCGTCAGTTTTACTCAAAAGAGTTAGGCGTGGTTCAAGACGCCGACAGGCTAGACGCCATCGGTGCCGTTGGTATTGCGCGGTGTTTCAATTACGGCGGATTTAAGGGAAATGAGATTTACAATCCGTCGATTCCTCCCAATTTGAATTTGTCGAAAGAGGAGTATAAGAAAGGCGGTCAGCCTTCAATCAATCATTTTTATGAAAAGCTGTTGTTATTGAAAGACTTGATGAATACGGATACGGGTAGAGCTCTCGCGGAGCAGCGGCACGAATTCATGGAGCAATACCTGAAGCAGTTTTTTGAGGAGGTGGGTTGATTATTTTCTTTTTAAAGTCTAATAGCCTCGGGTGAATCACCAGAACTATAACTAAGTTATTCGGTAGGCTTTTGATTGATCATTGATTTTAGCATCTGAATTTCTGATTTTAATTCTTCAATTAATCGTTCGTATAGTTTTCTTTCGTTTTCAGGTATACCCTGAACGTGAATAATTGTAGCTGCTTGTCCGCCTTGCTGTTGGAAGTTTTGTTGGATGTAATGTTCGGTTTCACCAATTAAACTTGTGACTGGAACCGACAAAATTTCTGAAATTTGTTTCAAACGTTTGATGGATGAGTTTTCCGGATTTTTCTCAATATTTGAATAAGCTTGTTGCGTAATCTCTAGCTTAGCTGCCACATATTCTTGAGAGAATCCGTTACTTTCTCTGATAAGTCTAATGGTAGATGGGCGCTCATATTTTTCGTTTGACTCCATAATGCATTAAATTTAGTGCAATTTACTGAGGAAAGCGAAAATAACAAGTATATTTTGTAGGATACAATCAGATGTCGTGCTTTCTTGCGTGGTAATTCTTTTATGCTTGACGTTATATTATTTGTTGCATTGCTGTTGTTTTTAATGGCCATCACATTTTACGTCGCATTTGCGCTCGATAAATCATCGAAAAATGGCGAAAAGGACTTTTGATTCAGCATGTTAATCATCGTAATGGAATCTACATTGAAGGATTAAACACTTTTGGTCTACACCCTTTGTACCTACAACTTTATAAACCATTCTATGCTCTCCTGTTATTCTTCTAGACCAATAACCCTTTAAATCATATTTTAAGGGCTCTGGTTTTCCTAATCCTTTGAATGGGTCTTGACGTATAGATTTTATTAAATCTTTAATCTTTACAAGTGTTTCTGGGTCATTGGAAATCAAATATTCTAAATCTTCCCATCCATTGGGTGTAAAACTAACTTCCATGCTTAAACTGTTTCCAATTCGTCAAGACTGTAAGACTTTAATTCGCCTTTTTCAGCTTGGTGAATAGATTCAGCAAGTCTTCGTCTATTTGCTTTAGTAGATAATAAATGTTGCGTTTCAGCCATTGAATTATATTCCTTTAGGGAAATAATAACAACGGCATCATCTTCGGTATTTCTTGAAACAACTATCATTTCTGATGATTCAGATACTTCATCAAAAAAGTTTTTGATATTTTTTCTTAATGTTGAAATGGATATAGCTTTCATAATGTGGTGTTTTAGTTGTACTTTTTGTTGTACGTTCAAAAGTACAAATAATATTACGAAGTTTGTTTATTTTAATGGAGTTGAATTAGATTTATTTATGGATTTAACTACAAAAACATGATTTTTATCAAAGATTTTATGGTTATAAGCGTAAAAAGTCAATAATTTCAATTTGTGGTTTACGTATGCAGCTGACTATAGAAGTAATCTAGATACAGATGCAATTGGGTGCCGAGGTAATAGGGTAAATTCATCAGGGAATACGCTTTGCCCTGGGGTGTGAAGGTGTGTTCTATGTTGAAGTGACCCGCATAGAATCTTACAGCCATGTTGTGTTCAGATTTGTTTATAAATTCATGAAGAGAACGCAAGGTGCCTGTTTTCCCTGATTTAATTTCTATGGGAATTAATAGATTCTTATATGGGTAAACTAAATCTACTTCTGCATTGCTGTCTTTTGATTCTTTGACCCAAAAATGAGGCATTACCGCATATTCACTCAGGGTTAAGACTTCTTGATAGATCAGATGTTGTATGATTTTCCCTCTTTGGAAATTGCTCATGTCTTTCAGTCCAATCATCTCGCCTTGAATATTGAGTATGTGATTGAGTAATCCGGTATCTAAGAATTGCAATCTTGGACTTTTCTTCAAATCAGGCAATACGGGTAGATTTATATTTGTAGTGGGATAAACAAGTCGTATGATTTTTGCTAAATCTAGTGCATGTAATGCTTCTGAAACTTCTCTTGATCGGTAACTACTTCTGCCGAAATTGGTGAATTTTATCCGATCTAGTTCATAGGGAGATTTATCAATAACGTAACGGGTAACATTCTTGATGGTGGTATTTCTGCCATAGCGTTCTACGTCGTCTTTATAAGTTTGCCAAATGTTTAAATAATATTCTTTCAAAAGGGCTACAGATCGGTTCGTTTTGTAATCTGCAACTACTTCGGGCATACCACCAATAATGGCGTACTGATGGAACAGTTCTAATAAAGAGTCATGAAAGTGGGGTTGAATAGGAATTTCTGTTAATTTCTCTTCAGCCATTTTATTTCCTGTTCCAAGTAAAAACTCTCCAAAGTTTAGGGGGTATAAATTTAGATACTCAACCCTTCCTACGGGAAAACTAGGCACTTCATTTAATGCAAATTCAAGCAACGACCCGGCTGCGATTACATGTAAATCCGGTCTTTCTTCGTAGAAATATCTAAGCAATTGAATGGCTTTAGGGTTTTCTTGAATTTCATCGATGAACAATAGGGTAGAATTTGCCACGTAATTTTTGCTCAGCATTAAAAGGGTAGCGTCTAGAATTTTGTTTACGTCGTCTAATAAGAAAAGTTTGTGATGACTTTCTTTTTCCAGATTCAATTCTAAAAAACACTCGAATTCTTGACTTAACTGCCTTACCAAAGTTGTTTTGCCAACCTGCCTAGCTCCTCTAAGAATAATAGGTTTGTGCTTGGGACTTTGCTTCCAGTGTAGAAGGCGTTGGTAAGCGATTCGAGTTAAATGATGCATATTGTAACAATATCAATGTTTTATACAAATATATAAATATATTTTGTAACAAAGCGAATCCAATTTTGTCCATATTTTGTAACAAAGTGAACCCAATTTTGGCTATATTTTGTAATAAAGCGAATCCAATTCTATTTAAAAAGTGGTAACTATTCCCCAAATTGTTCATGTTTTATGATGGTTTAACTTTAGATAAGCCAACTTAAAATGGCAAATGGGATTAGTAGCTCTCGCTTAAGAGCAATGATTTGCTCCGATTTGATATTTAATTCTAGAGGTTCATTTTTGAGTAGTTTCAACACGGTAGATTTCCCTGAGCGTCTAATACTGGTTATGATTTTAATTTGGGATTTACCAATGAACGGTATGATTGCATCAATATATCACTGGAGTAGAATCATCTTTTATGGATATACCTACAAAAACACGATTTATTATAAAGTTTTTATGGTTATGAGCATAAAAACTTTTTGAATTTGGGTGGCGAATGTCTAGTTCAGGTAAAGAACAAATAACTGGTATTCCATGATCATTTATTAAATTCTTGGACACCTAATCGCTTGTAGTTTTCAATTTCATCTTCTCGTGCGACAACTAAAGCTATTAGACCGCCACCAATTCCTACATCTAACCAACCTAAAGGATAACCGGATAATCCTGCAATTAATCCTGCACCAACTTCATAACCGCCTAAAATACCCCATACGTAATTCCAACTACGCATACGCTTTGCCTTCTTGAAGAAACTGTATGCTTGGGTTTTATTACTTGTTAAAGCTATGTCTTTAGCTAGACCCAATTTCAATTCCATTCCTTGATAGAAAATATCCTCCCCCACGAGCATCATCTTTTTCTTTGAAGAGTCCAAAGTTTCAGATTGCTGCGCATTGGAATAACCGATAATGGAGCAGAAAAGAATCAAAACAAGAAATTGTTTCTTGATATTGTTGGTGTAAAATGGTGTCATACAGTTCAATTTGAAATAATCTCAATAATAATTATACAATAATAAAAAACCAATATTTAAAATACACCACAATAGTCAGATCATAATTTATGTGAATTTATGTTGATGAATTTCAATTTTTAACGAATTCTTTTTTGGGGTATTACACACATAATCTTCTTTTACATAATTTCTTTTTTCCTGATACTGCCTATGAACTCTTGGGTTTTACAGAAGAAAATCAAATCCTGTATGCAGTTGTAAAACAACCTTTTGTTTCAATTACCCAAGAAACTGACCTGAGCAAAGTAAAAGAATTTCTGGAGGCGAATGGATTTATCAATAATCGAAATAATGACTATGTCAATTATAACATTGGAGTAATTATTGAGGACTTACATGATGAGAATGTGCTTACGAAAAATGGTGTACATTATTTTATCGATACTGTTTTTTACTTAACCAAAGAATTTTGGACTTAGAAATGTTTTACAAACCCCGAAAACACTGGGCTCCTGGGGTTTTAAAGTGATAAGTTATTGATATCAGTGGAGTTGGGGGGAATCGAACCCCCGTCCGGAGATGCGAAAGCTGGCGCTTTCTACAGGTTTAGAACTGGATTGATTTTCGGGTTATCTTAGGCTCCGTTCTTGCCACAGGGTAACCTTAGCGAACTTTATAATGCTTAAGGCCATTCGCAATTCCTTGTGCATACCCGTGCAGGTCGATTGCCTCTGATGAACCTCGGCACGAGTCAAGAAGTTCGAGACAAATGGCAATGTGCTAATCGCTCGGATTAAGCAGCCATGGCGTAGTTATTTTCGCCTCTTAATGGTTTGAAAGTTCTGATTTCGGTGCAACACTTACAACGCACCACCTGCTTACACCGCGTTCAATCATCCCGTCAATTCCGATCAACCCCAAACGCAAATGCAAAGTTACGACAATAAATCCCGATTTTTGCCTTCAATGAGTCTCAAAGCATTTTTTCTTCTTCTGATTGCTTCCTTTTCGATGAATGGGAGTTTTTTGACGGCTCAAACTCAGAACGGCACTTTTAAGTTTTGGGAAAATGCGAATACACCGTTGGCTAAATTCCAGAGCACGTTTGATTCGCTCAAGTGGGATTCGTTTCAAATGTCTTTCGGCATCATGTCCAATACGCTTTTGGAGAAACACATGGGGGGTGAGGGACATTCGCTGTATGGATTGAGATTGCAGCGTAAAAGCATCCCCCGAGATGAAAGCATCCCCCGAAAAGAAGAAAATTGGCTTCGGCCGCTGGCCATTGTAGATGTGGTGACTGCAACCGATACGCTATTGAATGTGGCTTTGGGTGTGCCTGAGGAGGATAGCGCCACAAAGTTTGGTGATTTTGCCTGGGGGGAAATGGCTGATCTGAGAAATGTGACGGCGTTTGATGATCATTTCGTGGCCGATCAGTACATTTTGCCACTTCCTTGCAATCATTATCCCATTTATGTGGCTTATTGGGGACCGGGGGAGGCGACGCTTTCTTTGGATGATGATTTTGCAGATGGACTCAATTTAGGGCAGGTGATTCCGTTTTTGGAAGAGCAAAAAGGGCATCAGGAAGCCTATCACGGCGCGCATTGCATGGAAATTTTTAAAGAGGTCATTTTTGATATTCAAACCCGACATGCCGACATCAGGGAAATCAATGATTTTGTGGAAAAGCTTACCACTTTGGGTTTTCGCTTGAAGGTGATGTATCCGGTAGATTGATTTAATTCAACGAAGCATCATAGGGGGCGTGTGAAAGCCACTCGTAGGTTCCGCCGAGGTCTGTTAGAGCTTGCTTCCATGCGTCGTCGCTGTGTTTGGAAAGGTATTCGGGCTTGAATTTGGATGTGATCCAGGTTTGGGCCTTAAGTTCTTTTTGGAGTTGGCCGGGTGCCCATCCGCAGTATCCAGAAATGGCATAGGTCTGATCTTTGTTAAGCAGCCCATTTTTGTAGTGCGTAAGGATTTCATAGGTGTCGCCTCCCCAAAAGTATCCGCATCCAACAGAAACAGAACCCTCAATTTCAGGGTTTTTGTGTAAAATATTGATAGAATCTTTTTGATCAACAGGTCCGCCGAGGCAAAGTGGCAACTCTAAAGACGTACTTTTGTCTTCGTTCTCAATGCGCACAAAATAGGGAGAAACTTCGTTGACAACAACGCCCAAAGTACCGTCATGGTTGTGGTCAATGATGACAATGAGCCTCCTGAAGAAATGCTCATCGGTGATGAACGGTTCTGCAATTAGCAAGGTTCCGTTAGATATTTGTGCGTTCAAGAACTGCAATGTTATAAAAAAAGTTGAACAATTGAAAAGGCGATTTGGAATAATCGAAAACTTTACATATTGTTGAAAAAACAATAAGACTATGGATGTATCTTACCATAAGTGTACCAAATTATTAACCGCTGCATTTTGCCTACTGGCAGTCAATTCGGCATCGGCTCAGGTTGCCAAAGACACTGCCGAGAAGATTGACGAAGTGGTGGTTGTGGGATATGGTACCGCAAAAGCAAAGGAATTTACTGGGGCAAATGCCACTTTGAAGGGAGAGAAGTTAGAGAAAATGAATGTTTCTCGAATGGATCAAGCGCTCCAAGGTCAGTTGGCAGGTGTTACCGTGAGTACCAACTCTGGTTCGCCGGGTGGTGGATCTAGCATCAGAATCAGAGGACTATCTACCTTCGGGGATAATGATCCTTTGATTGTAGTGGATGGGGTTATTTATGATTCTGAGGGATTGAACGCTTTGAATCCGTCAGACATTGCATCCATCAACGTGTTGAAAGATGCCACAGCGGGTATTTATGGTGTGAGAGCAGCCAATGGCGTTATTTTGATTGAAACCAAAAAGGGTAGATTGAATGCGGCTCCTCAGTTTGAAGTTTCTGGATTTCAGGGCTTCCAACAGACCGCAAAGAAGTTAGATATGCTCAATGCTAATGAGTATGCCATTTTGAAAAACGAAATGTTTGCCAACGGAAACCGCCCCATGCCATTTAAGAATACGGCTTTGGGTGTTGGAACTAATTGGCAAGATTCGGTGTTTGCAACGGCACATATCACGCAGTTGAACATCAGTGCAACCGGTGGAACTGCAACCAGCAGATATTCAATTGGTGGTTCGTATTTTGATCAGCAAGGAATTGTGGGTTTGGATAAAGCGAGCTTCAAGCGTTTGAATGCTAGGGTGAATTTTGATACAAGAATGTCAGACAAGCTGCAGTTGAGCAGTGTTTTCTTGTTCACCAATGAAAATAGATCAGGATTGCCTGAAAATGGCATAGGTTCCGTGTTGTATAATACCATAAATGCTTATCCAACAGAACCAGTAAGAGATGAATTTGGAAATTACACCTATTTGAAAGAGGTGAACGACATCATCAATCCATTGGCTCAGATGCAAAATTCTTACAACTGGGCAGTAGTAAATAAGTTCGTGGGTAAAGAGGAACTTGAATGGAAAGTAACCAAGAATTTAACTTTCACCAATCGTTTGAACTACAATTACGCGTTGGTAGATAATAAGGTATTCTCGCCTTTGGTTTGGTACGGACCAGGTAAGGCACAAAACACCGCCATCAACGCAAATTTGGATCCTAGCCAAGTGGAAATTGCTCCAGGAACTTTGATTGATCGCGGAGCAAGTGTTTACGAAGGAAGAAATACTTACGGCGATTTGAACTTCGAGAGTTTTGTAAATCACGTTAAACAATTGACCTCAAATTCAACCTTGAAGAGTACCTTGGGTGTCTCAGTATTCAAGCGCGATGGTTTGGGATTGGGTGGTACCGCTTATAACATTCCCAACAATAGTTTAGATTATGCAGATATTTCTGCGAATTTGGCTCCCGGTGGATTCTTGAACAACGTATATTCTTTCCAATTTCAGGAGCGTTTGTTGTCAACTTTCTTTAGAACGGAATACAACCACGCCGGAAAGTATATTTTATCGGGCATTTTGCGCAGAGATGGATCTTCGAAATTCGGTCCAAACTCCCGTTATGGATTGTTCCCGACCGTTTCAGGTGCTTGGGTGATTTCGGATGAGTCTTTTTGGACATTTAAAAAGGTAAGTAGCTTGAAATTGAGAACCAGTTATGGTGTGAGCGGAAACGACCAGATTGATAATTTCGCTTACCGCGGAATGTTGAACGGCGAAGGGGTGTATGTGTTCAACGATATCATCACTCAGGGTGTTGCCATTGGAAGAGCTTCTAATCCTGATTTGAAATGGGAAACCACTCATCAGTTCAATTTGGGTATCGATGCCGAGTTGGGCGAGTCGTTCACGGCGGCGTTCAACTTCTTTGTTAAAAACACACGCGACTTATTGTTCCAACCCGATGTTTCTGCTTTGATGGGAACGGCTGGTCCTGGAAGTTATCCTCCCATCATCAATGCTGGAAACGTGCACAATAGAGGATTGGAATTGGAATTGGGTTACAGCAAGCAGTTCAGAAAATACAGCAGTTTGCAGGTGAATTTCAATACCGCATGGTTGAGAAATAAAGTAACAGCGACTCCTGAAGGGGTAGATTTTATTCCAGGTGCGCCTTTTGGTGTGGGTGGAAACATTGCTACTCGTTTCCAAACTGGGTTCCCTATTGGTTATTTCTTTGGATACGAGGTGGCTGGGGTTTACCAAACTCAAGCCGAAATTGATGCTTCTCCTGTAAAACAAGCAGGCGCAAAGCCGGGTGATTTGAAATTTGTCGATCAAAATGGTGATGGAGTGATCAATTTCAGCAACGATTCTGACAAGAAAATGATTGGATCTCCCATTCCTGACTTCACTTTTGGTTTGGCATTGAACTTCCGATACAAGAGCTTTGATGTTTCCGCGAATTTATACGCTGCTGTAGGGCAAGAAATTGTTAGAAACTACGAGCGCCAGCAACCTTATGCGAATCAATTGAACTATACCATCAATCGTTGGACAGGTGCTGAAACCACTGATGAGAATCCTCGTTTAACCACTGATTTGAACCGCAACACGGTTTTCTCTGATTACTTTGTTGAAGACGGATCTTTCTTGAGATTGAGAAACTTGCAAATTGGGTATTCTTTCAGCAACAGAATGTTGAAGAAAATGAGATTCACTACGGCTCGTTTCTATTTGGCATCGAATAACTTGATTACTTTGACACGCTATATGGGCTTTGACCCAGATATTGGATCTATAGGTGGACCTTTGGGTTCAGGAATTGATTACGGATTTTATCCGCAGGCTAGAACTGTTTCTTTGGGATTCCAGTTTAAATTTTAATGATGAAGAACATGAAAAAAGGAAAATTATTGGGATTGTTGACCGTGGGAATATTATCTCTGTTTCATTCAGGGTGTAAGAAATTCTTGGATATCAATCCGTTATATACACAAGACGCAGAAAATTATTTTGAAACTGCAGTTGATTACGAGCGCGCATTAACAGGAGCTTATGATTTGCTGCAAGGTACATTCATTGATATTTGGATTGGCGAGATAGCATCTGATAATTCGATTGCTGGTGGAGAGAGTGTAACAGATTCTGAGGGCTTGCACGAGATGGACGAAATGAAGCACGATGCGGTGAATCAGGAATTGCGCAACGTCTTCAGATGGAATTATGCGGGTATTGCTCGCGCCAATTACATTTTGGAGCATAAGAATAAGATTGATTTTGACGGTAAGGATAAGATACTCGCTGAGGCTACTTTTTTGAGGGCGTTTTATTACTCTCAATTGGTGAAGTATTTTGGAGATGTTCCGCTGATCATTGATAAGCGATTGGGAGCAGATGAGGTTACCAAAACAAGCAGAACTCCTAAGTCTGAAGTTTATGCTCGCATAGAACAAGATTTGCAGTATGCGGCAGGAATTTTAGATTGGACATCTTCACAAAAGGGACGAGTAAACAAGGGTATTTGCTTGGCATTATTGGGTAAAGTGTATTTGTATCAGAACAAGTTTGATCAAGCGGCTGCCACTTTCCAGCAAGTGATTGACGACGGAAACTACAGTTTAATTTCAGACGTAACAAAGATGTTTGCTGTTGCAAATGAAGGTCATTCAGAAACCGTTTTCGATGTAGAATATACTGGTGCAGAGGGTGGAAGTTACGGATGTTTGATTTGTTTGGAGGGAAATGCTGCTCCTGGTTTCCATGGAATTCGTCAGTACGATGGCCCAATTTACGGAGATGGAAATAGCTATAATTTGCCCACTAAAGACCTTTATGATGCCTATGAAGCTGGCGATGTGAGAAGAGATGCAACCGTGTTAGATTTAGACGCATTTATCAAAAAACAACCTCGTCCGGGAGATATAAAATACGGATTAGGTGGTGGAGGACACACGGGTTATTACAACAACAAGTACATTAAAAAGCAAGGAGAAATTGGTTTGCCTGATAATGATTTGACCAGTCCGGTGAATTACAAAATCATTCGTTATGCCGATGTGTTATTGATGGCTGCTGAGGCAAATGCACGTGCAAATGCTGCCAATGAAGGTCGTGCTTTGCAATACTTAAATCTGGTTAGAACCCGTGCAAAGGTTCAGCCTATTACCGCTTCTGGAAGTGCTTTAATTGAAGCAATTTGGAATGAGCGCAGATTGGAAATGGCTTGCGAAGGACATAGATTCTTTGATTTGGTGAGAACCGGAAAGGCTGCTCAAGAAATCAAGGATTTTGTACCTGGAAAGCATGAGTTATTCCCTATTCCACAGGTTGAAATTGATTTATCTGGTGGAAATTGGTCACAGAACCCGAATTATTGATTAAATTTAATACTAGAAATATGAGAAAATTATTATTGATGTCTATTCTAACCGCAGGAATGTTGGGTTTGAATAGCTGTAAAGAAGATGATCCGAAGTTGGGCGAAGCACCAACTCAAGCAGATGCTTTATTTACTTATGAGCCATCTGCTACCAATCCAAACATCATCAAGTTTGAAGCTAAGAATAAATCTTTGACTGCAAAATGGGATTTTGGAAATGGAACGAATGGCGAAGGTTCTTTGGCTGAGTCGAGTTATCCAAACAAGGGCAGCTACACCGTTACTTTGACCGTATTTAACTCTGGAGGAAGTGCGAGCACATCTCAGACCATCACCATTGATCAAGATGATCCTACCTTGTTGAGTGACCCGTTATACACCTTATTGACGGGTGGTGCTGCAGGAAAAGGATACAAAACTTGGGTGATAGATTCAACCCGTGACGTGCATTTTGGTGTGGGTCCAAATCCTTCATCAGCGTCTGCAGGAAATTACCCTGAATGGTATGCTGCAAAGCGTTTAGAAAAAGCAGGAGCAGGTTTGTATAACGATCAATATGTTTTCAGATTGCAGGGTTTTGGTTTTGACATGAAGACTGGGGGTGATATTTACCTTAACACAAAACAAGCTCCCAATTTTGCAGGTTCTACTCAAACCAATGTGGGTGACTACCGTGCACCTTATGATGATCAATTGAACGAAAAATGGACCTTGACCATGGGTGCTACTGATACTACTTTAACGGTTTCAGGCAAGAGTTATATTGGATATGTAACAGGTGTTCAAACCTATAAAATTGTTCGTATTTCTGAAAATGAATTGTTCTTACGCTATGAAGATGCTGCCGATCCTGCTTTGGCTTGGTACATCAGATTGGTTCCAGATGATTATCCCATCAACAACGGTGGTGGGGGAACAGATCCCACATTCGCTTTACCATTGGATTTTGAAGGAACCGAGCCTGAGTTCAATGTTTTCGGGGGAAGTTCATACTCTATTGTTAACAATCCTTCAAAAGCTGGCATCAACACTTCTAACAAAGTATTGGAAACTGTGCATGGAAACGAGACGTGGGCAGGTATTTATGTGAATTTATCAAGCAAGTTAAATTTTGCAACTAAGAAGACCATCACATTGAAGGTATGGGCTCCAGCTACAGGTGATTTCAGGGTAAAATTGGAAAACAGTGCATTAACCACTCAGTTAATTGAGAAGGATGTAACAATTACAAAGGCCAATGAGTGGGTTGAAATCAGTGTGGATTTCAGCGATGCAACTGCTGATGTTTTTGATCGTTTGGTGCTGTTCCCAGGATGGGGAGTTGCCAATGCGGGTACCTATTATCTTGATGATATTTCACAACAATAATGCGCATAGTGGGATTAAACTTTTTGGCAGTAATTGGAATTCTTGCTGCGAGCTGTACCGGTACTGAGGTGGAGCCCAAGGCCGAATTACCAGAAAATTTAATGGTGGAAATTGCCTTGGCTAGCAATGTAAGAGGTAAAGTTGATGTGAAGGCGACTGCCCAAAAAGTAAACTACTACAGCGTTTTATTTGGCTCAGGTTCGTCGGGTGTTTTGGTGGAATCATCTACCGGAAATGCCAGTCACACCTTTGATAAACCCGGTAAATACCCTATCAGGGTACGTGCACATTCCACGGCGACAAAGTTTATTGAAAAGACTGATAGTGTATTGATTGACGAAGCCGGACTTCAAGATGGATACAATACACCTAATTCGTATTCTGGGTATAACTTAGTATGGGCCGATGAATTCAACGGTTCAGAGTTAGACATGGGAAGTTGGTCTTACAACGTAGGTCGTGGTAACGGCGGTTGGGGTAACAACGAATCTCAGTATTATACCGAAGGCACGAACAATTGTGTAGTTAAAGATGGTAGATTGATCATTACGGCTAAAAAAGAGAATGTTGCCAATGCTGAATATTCTTCTGCACGTATTGTCACTCAAGGTAAAAAGGAATTTCAATACGGTAGAATTGATATGAGAGCTAAACTTCCGAAGGGACAAGGTATTTGGCCTGCTCTATGGATGTTGGGTTCTAACATAACTTCTGCTGGATGGCCTGCATGTGGTGAGATTGATATTATGGAGTTGGTGGGGCATATTCCCAATACCGTTTATGGAACCGCTCATTGGGGAAGTAGTTTTCCGTCAACTTACCGCACCGGACAAATAAGTTTGCCTGCTGGAGAGTTTGATGATCAGTACCATGTATTTACCATTATTTGGGAGCAAAACCAAATTAAGTGGTATATGGACGATAAATTATTTCATACCATTACTCCGTCAATAACCGGAAGCATTTATCCGTTCAACAATAAATTCTTCTTCATTTTTAATGTTGCCGTTGGTGGAAATTGGCCTGGTTACCCAGATGGAACTACGGTTTTTCCCCAAACTATGGAAGTTGATTTTGTAAGAGTATTTCAAAAGAACTAGGTTTCTGTATTTGTGAGAATAAATTGTGTAAGGGGTGCTGTGAGAGGCACCCCTTTTTTTATGCGTCATTTTTCGGTGAGGAAAGTCCTAACTTTGGATATAATTTGTTAGTTTGCGTCAAATTGACACTTATTTGTTGGTTATGAAAAAATTTAGCGCTCCATTTTTAATCTGTATTGGTTTATTTTCAGCCTCAGCCATTAAGGCACAGGTGGTTTCAACAGAACCGGTTTTTCCCAAAGAAACAGACACCGTTACCATTATTTATGATGCAACCAAGGGCAATGGAGCTTTAAAGGGAGCCACTCAAGTCTATGCGCATGCCGGAGTAATTACAAATCAAAGTACGTCTAGTGCCGATTGGAAATACGTCATTGGAAACTGGGGAACCGCAGATAATAGAGTAAAAATGACCTCTTTGGGAAACGATAAGTGGCAAATGCGTTACCACATGAAGTCGTTTTATCAGCAAGCGGGAACATTTAAAGCAGGAGAGTTCATTAAGCAAATGTCGTTTGTTTTTAGAGATGCTTCTGGAAATACCGTCGGCAGAGCCGCCAATGGAGGAGATATTTTTGTAGAGGTTTATTCAGCATCTTCCACTTTGTTGGCCAGGATAGTATCCCCCGAAACAGAAACCGTTCTGGGAAATAATTCCTCTGTATTTAAACTTAAAGGATATACTTCCAAAAGTTGCAATATTGACGTTTATTTAGACGGTTCAATTTTTAGATCAGTTACTTCGAAAGACAGTGTTCATGCTGAATTTCAAGGTATAGGAGTGGGTAACCACCAGGTGATCATGAAGGCTTCAGCTGGTAGTCAAACTGCTGCTGATACTCTAACCATTGTGGTGAATCCATCGGTGGTGAATGCAGCCATTCCTTCAGGATTGGAGCAGGGAATTAATTATATAGATGATTCAACGGTATTTCTAGTTTTGTATGCACCGTTCAAAAACTATGTTTATTTATTGGGTGACTTTAATGATTGGAAGCCCAATGTGAACTATTTCATGAATTATGACGCCAACAAATTCTTGTATTGGATCAAACTGAGCGGTTTAATCCCCGGAAAGGAAGTGGCTTATCAATACCTGGTTAATGGCGACACGAGAGTAGCTGATCCTTTCAGTCCGAAGATGTTGAATGAATGGGATGATAGTTACATTCCGGCGAGCAGGTATTCTGGATTGAAAGCTTATCCCAAGAATAAAACCAACGGTTGGGTAACAGTGATGGAGCCTGGAGCGCCCAAATATGAATGGAAGGTTAAAGATTTCAAGCGTCCGTTAAAGTCACAATTGGTCATTTACGAATGTTTGATTCGCGATTTCACAGCGGCTCAAACGTTTAAAAGCGTGATGGATACGCTGTCTTATTTGAAGCGATTGGGAATAACCGCTTTGCAGTTGATGCCCATCACTGAGTTTGAGGGCAACATTAGTTGGGGATACAATCCGGCTTCGCACATGGCTTTAGATAAGTATTACGGCACACGAGAGGCATTTAAAGCCCTAGTAGACGCTTGTCACTCAATGGGTATAGCAGTGATTCTTGATGTGGTTTATAATCATGCATTCAGCTCTGCGCCCATTTGCCAACTCTATTGGGATGCAGTGAATTTTCGTCCCACGGCAAACTCACCATACGCATATCAAACGGCTAAGCATCCATTCAATGTGGGCTATGATTTGAATCACAGCACTACACAAACCCAATACTATACCAAGCGCACTTTGAAGTATCTCTTGGAAGAATACAACATTGACGGATTCAGATTTGACCTCAGCAAAGGCATTACCCAAACGGATTACGGCACCGATGTTGCTGCTTGGGGACGTTATGACGCTTGGAGAATCAATCGTTTAGACGATTATCACAAACACATTCAGTCAATTTCACCGGGTGCGTTTACCATTTTGGAGCACTTTGCTGATGTCGATGAAGAAAAAGAATTGGGTAGCCGCGGAATGATGATGTGGGGAAATGCGGTTTACCAAGCAACTGAAGCAGCCATGGGTTTTGTAAATACTTCAGATTTTGGCTGGGGCGTAGATTACATCAAACGCGGAATGCCCGCCAATTCTGTCATTGCTTATGCAAGTTCGCATGACGAAGAGCGAATGGGTTATAAGTGTAAGATGTTTGGAAATGCCTTTAGCGGTTACAACACCAAATTGGAAGATACCTATTTGCAAAGAAATGCTTTGACATATGCCTTTGTTCAATTGGTTCCAGGGCCTAAAATGATTTGGCAGTTTGACGAGTTGGGATATGATTACAGCATTAATTGGTGTAAAGATGGAACCATCAGCGATGCTTGCCGATTGGTAGAAAAACCCGTTCGGTGGGACTATTGGACCGGCATATCAGGTCGTCCAGACTTGTATTATCAGCATGCCATGTTCAATCAATTGAAGATTCAAAATGAGTCGGTTTACGCACCAACTGCTCATTATTTTACGAGCAATGGGTCATTCAAAAGACTGCAACTAAGCGGTCAAGATTTCACCACTTTGGTGTTGGGTAATTTTGATGTGGTGAACGCAAGTAAAAGTCCTTCATTTACGCAATCAGGATGGTGGTATGATTACCTTACAGGAGATTCTATCAACGTCACAGATGTAAACATGTCAATGAACTTCTCGGCAGGGGCTTATAAAATTTACACCAATAAAAAGGTAGAAAACACCATTTTGCGCGATTTGAATAGGGTTTCGGTGCAGGGTTACGACAGTGGTTTTGAAGGCATTAAATTATATCCAGTTCCTGCTAATGAACGTTTGTTTGTTGAAGGGTTAGCTGGGTTTAGGTATACGGTGTTTAACTCAGTGGGTCAGTCAATTTTTGGAGAAGAGTATTATGATTTTATTGACGTTTCTGGTTTAGACAACGGTATTTATTATTTGAAATCTGAAAACGGATTCTCTTCAGCATTTTTGATTCAGCGCTAATCAATTATCTTTGACGCGTGCTGTTCAACTCCCTTGAGTTTTGGATTTTTTTGCCCATTGTATGGTTGGTGTATTTTGCCATGCCACAAAATATACGTTGGGTATGGATGTTGGCTGCTAGTTATTTCTTTTATGGATTTTGGAAGATTGAATTTGCGGCATTGATGTTATTTACAAGTCTTTTAGATTGGTTTTCAGCCCGGAAACTGCATCAAAGCTCAGTAAAGTCGGTTCGATTGTTTTGGATGTGGTTTGCCATTTCAATCGATCTTTCTTTATTATTTCTATTTAAATATTTTGATTTTGCCCTGGGTAAATCTTGGTTAGCAGAGTCTATGTATGACCATTCGTCAACGGCTTGGATCATTGAATTGGGTAAATACACCATTCCGGCGGGTATATCTTTCTATACGTTTCAGAGTATCAGTTACGTAGTAGATGTTTATAGGGGCGATGAAATACCTGAAAATAACCCTATTAAATTCATGCTGTTTGTTTCGTTTTTTCCGCAGTTGGTGGCTGGTCCTATTGAGCGATTCGGGAAATTACATACTCAATTATTTGCCAGATACTCCCCGAAATTGGAAGATCTTAAAAACGGGGGCAGATTGTTACTTTACGGTTTGTTCTTAAAAGTGGCGGTTGCAGATAACCTCGCCGGTGTGGTAGATCAATTCTACCAAAATCACGGAAATTATACGTTGGCGTCTTCATGGCTAGCGACATTCATGTTTACCTTTCAGGTTTATTATGATTTCTTTGGATATTCATTGATGGCGCAAGGTGCAGGTCTGCTTTTCGGCATTGATTTAATGGATAACTTTAACAAACCCTTTTTAGCCGGAAGTGTTCCTGAGTTTTGGCATCGTTGGCATATTAGCTTGAGCACCTGGTTTAGAGACTATATTTTCATTCCGGTTGGAGGAAATAGGAGTGGAAAACTGATACTTTCTTTCTCAGTTCTTTTAGTTTTTTTCACTAGCGGATTATGGCATGGCGCAAATTCCACCATGATTTACTTCGGATTGAGTCAGGGTATATTATATCTATTTGACCGGTTTGTTGTTGGCCGGCGTGGGTCTGAAAATCCATATGGATTGTTTTTGAGAAGATTGAAAACAGGGTTCTTTTTCATGATGACTTTGGTGTTTTTCCGCGGTCAATCTTTGGATCAGAGTTTTGATGTTTATAACATGCTCATTGGCAACTACGACTACACTCAAAAGTCTTTGCTGCAATTAACAGCAGAGGGACAGGTTTGGTTATTCTTATTTGTAGGCTTCGTATTTGATCATTTCATTATGAAAAAACGGGCTGACCAGTGGTTTGGAGATCAGTCTTTATTTTTACGTTGGATTGTTTATTTTTTCATGCTCACCGCAGTGCTACTGTTTGGCGGTGCAGTAAATCACCCTTTTGTTTATTTCCAATTCTAATCCATGAAGCTTTCGGAGAAAAGAAATATCGTTGTTTGGTTCTGGAGTAGGCTATTGATAGTGTTACTGTTTTTGCTAGGTCTCAATGAGGTATATAAACAAACTTTATGGTCATCAGATGTACAGAAATATTCCCGTGTCAGGAATCGCATAGACTCTGCATTTTCAGCAGGTGAGATCGTTTATTTAGGGGAAAGTAGCAATACCAGTTTTAATCCTTGGACAGATACCCTAAATCAAAGTATTGGTGATTTTTTACAGTTGTATTTAGGGGAAAATAAAAAGGTAGAGCAAATCACCCACGAAGGGTATCACCCGGGATTGTTCTTGGAAATGCTCAACTTAGCGCCTGATTTAAGCAGTGTTTCTGGCGGTAAAAAAACCATTGTTCTGGGGGTTAATGTGCGTACCTGTGGCCCTACAGCCATATTTTCAGGTAACGAAGCAAGCAATCAAAGAGAAGCTTTGTTTTATAGCAATAGACCACCCTTGCTCACTCGAATTTATATGGGATTGCACTTTTACGACAATCGTAATGAATTGGAGCGCGAGCGATTGAAAGTGCAATGGTGGAGAACAAGAGAACTTCCCATAGAAGAAAAAACGGTTAAACTTTGGAACGACAAGTTGGCTCGAAATTTAGATTCGTCGATGCATCCCGATGTCAAGCATATGGCAGGAGCTTATATCAAAGAATTTGGATTCATTATAGATGATCAGAATCAGAGATTGCTAGACCTACAAAAAATTGTACTCGTGTGTAAGCAAAAGAATTGGAATTTGGTCTTTCACATCTTGCCTCCCAATAGATACCATGCAGAAAGGCTCTTTGGAGATAAACTTCTAACCATCATGGATGCCAATTATGAGTTTTTGAAATCAAAATTCAAACTGTGGGGAGTGACCGTTGTAGATAATTATTACTTGCCCGAAGCCAATCAGTTAAATGCCGAAAATAAAGGTTCGTTTTATACTGATCAGTGGTATCCCACAGAACATTATAATGCGGTTATTCGCAGGGCCATTGCCGAGAATATAGCAAAAACCATGTTGAATGAATCGCCTAGAAGTCCAAATTGGCAGGCAATTCAAAGTAGGGTATCAGGTGCACTACAGCAAAACAATTACCCCAATTGGAGCATTGTGATGCCGTTGAGCGATTCTTTGATTAAAACTGGTATCCAACGCTGAAAGTGGCATTTCGAATTGCAGTAGGGAACACAAAAACCTCCTGAATTACCTCTCTACTTCCGTACATATATCCCCAGGTATAACCGTTATTGGCGAAATAGTTGTTCAGTGCGTTTGATACCTGCAATTTGAAATTTAGGACATCTCCGTTTTTGAAAGTGTGGCTGTAATTGGCGTACATCTCAGTAAACGTGTAGGCATCCAGACTTCGGTTGATTTCGCTGGTGTTGTCTAGGAATTGACGTCCCACAAATTTTTGCAGGATTTGCAGGCTGAAATTTTCTTTAAAACTGTATTGAATGCCCATTGCGCCCACTTGATTGGGTGAATAAGCAATATCTGTATTAAAGAATTGGGAATCAACGGCTTCGTATGTGGCATAGTCGAGCCATGAGGCCGTGAACTGTTTGATTTTATTTTGACTCAAAGCCAAGTTTGCGTTGAAATTAAGGGCATGCAGATTGGACTTCCAAAGCAGCTGGTTCAATGTAATTTCTATGCCTCTGCGGAAACTACGATCCACATTTTTACGAAGTGAAGTTCCCACATCGTTTACCGCACCGGTTAAAACCAATTGGTTGTAATAATCCATGTAGTAGAAGTTGGTGATCAACTGTGTGTTCTTTTTTACGAATGCATGTTGAAATTCATAGTCAATTAGTCTTTCTGATTTGGGGATTTCTTGGGACTTGTTATCGGTGAAATCACTTCTAGCGGGCTCTCGATTTGACACAGCGGCAGACAATGTAAATTCGTGATTTTTTAGTTTGTAATTCACCCCTCCTTTGGGATTGAAAAAGTGAAACGTTTGATCAAAGTTGATGGTGAGTAAATCGTTGTCGTTGCCTTTTCCTAAGTGTTTAACATAGCGATATTGAAGGTCAGCGAAGACTGAGAATTGTTTGGAAAGGTTCTTTTTTGCCTTTACAAAAGCACTGATGTCGGTTTTGTTTCCTGATGAGCGATAGTATTCTTTGGGTAGTTCATTGTTCAATTGATTTTGATCATCCATCACATCGGTTACTCGTCCGAAGTGTTGTCCCAGATATTGACTTCCCCCGAGACCAAAATGCAATTCGGTTTTCATCACCTCGGTAAACAGGTTTAATTGAGTTCCAATCAAGTGATTTTGAAGCCATCGTTGACGCACAAGCGGCGAATTAGTGATTGTTTGGGTGTCTTTCTTGAAATTGGGAAGTCCATAGTATGAAAGTTCGTCATTCAATCGATATTGTTCGAAAAAACCTGATCCGTAGGTGTAATAGGTGGTGGCTATGAACTTGGTGCCGTTGCTGAAATTTTTATCGGCGTATAAGTGAAAGTGGTGTTGCTGATAGTTATCGGTTTCACCGGGATAGGTGTAGTAATTGTACTTGTTGGATGCCGATTGAAATAGATTTAATGAATCTTGAGTATTTCTATAGGTATAAGGCACGTTTCTGTTATAGTGGTCAATGAGGGGTTGTTCGCTGGTTTCTGTATTTTTGGGATTACCTAAATTGAATTTCTCAACGGGTATTCCCCACCAAGCTTGGTAGGTTCTTTCTTTTCCCCCGAAAGCCAATAATTTATAAGACCAACGATTGATGTTTTTATGATTAATTTGGGCTGAAAACAGATATCCTGACATCGAAGTGCTCGCTCGGTCAATGAATCCGTCAGAGGCAAT
>JACCDZ010996189.1_pt1 | contig 32796 bp, 28 predicted proteins | sample 7449551 | NCBI WGS metagenome assembly JACCDZ01 (sample SAMN15323452, study PRJNA562643) | freshwater metagenome | isolation source: river surface water | place: USA:Blue River Watershed | collected 2017-08-18 | reverse complement strand
CTTTGGTCCAGAAGCGCGCATAGAGCAAGTGCAAAATGGCGTGTTCAATGCCGCCAATGTACTGGTCCATCGGCATCCAGTAGTCGGCGCCTTCGGCCACCATTTGCTCGGTGTTCTTGGGATCGCAATAGCGCATGAAGTACCAAGACGAATCGACAAACGTGTCCATGGTGTCGGTTTCGCGGCGCGCGGGTTTGCCGCACACGGGACACACCACACCGGCGTGGAAGCCTTCGTGTTTGTTGAGCGGATTGCCAGAGCCATCGGGGATGCAATCTTGCGGCAGCACCACAGGCAAATCTTTTTCGGGCACGGGCACGGCGCCGTGTTCATCGCAATGGATGATGGGAATGGGAGTGCCCCAATAACGCTGACGGCTGATGCCCCAGTCACGCAAACGCCAAGTGGTTTTCTTCTCGCCCAAACCTTTGGCAGCCAAGTCGGCGGCCACGGCTTCTAAGGCGTCTTTGAAATTCAAGCCATCGTATTTGCCGGAGTTGACCAGCACGCCGTTGACCTTGTCGCCAAAGCCATCGTGCCACTCGGTGTGGCTGAAGGTCACGCCTTTGGAGGCCACCACTTGCTGAATGGGCAATTGGTATTTGAGTGCAAACGCGAAATCACGCTCGTCGTGCGCTGGCACGCCCATCACGGCGCCATCGCCGTAGCTCATGAGCACGTAATTGCCCACCCACACTTCCACAGGTTTGCCTGTGAGCGGGTGCGTGACGGACAAGCCCGTGCGCATGCCTTCTTTTTCTTTGACAGCCATCTCGGCTTCGGTGGTGCCGCCCTTTTGGCAGGTCTCAATGAAGGCCGCCAAAGCAGGTTGCGTAAGGGCTGCATGCGCAGCCAATGGATGCTCCGGGGCCACAGCGCAGAAGGTCACGCCCATGATGGTGTCGGGTCGTGTGGTGAACACATACATCTTGCCGTCTTGAATCAGCTGACCATCGGCTCCACGAATGTCGTGCGGGAAGGCAAAACGCACACCAGTGGATTTGCCAATCCAGTTTTCTTGCATGAGCTTCACGCGCTCGGGCCAACCGGGCAACTTGTCGCCGGTGACAAAGTCGAGCAACTCTTCAGCGTAATCGGTGATCTTCAAGTAGTAGCCAGGGATCTCGCGCTTCTCAACCACCGCACCAGTGCGCCAGCCTTTGCCGTCAATCACTTGCTCGTTGGCCAACACGGTTTGATCAATCGGATCCCAATTGACAACTTGCGTCTTGCGATAGGCCACACCCTTCTCTAACATCTTCAAGAACAACCACTGGTTCCACTTGTAGTAGCTGGCATCGCAGGTGGCCACTTCGCGGCTCCAGTCGATGGCCAAGCCCATGGCCTGCATCTGCTTCTTCATGTAAGCGATGTTTTCGTAGGTCCACTTGGCAGGCGGCACACCGTTTTTGAGCGCCGCATTTTCAGCGGGCAAACCAAACGCATCCCAGCCCATGGGCATGAGCACGTTGTAGCCGTTCATGCGCAAATAGCGCGTGAGCATGTCGTTGATGGTGTAGTTGCGCACGTGGCCCACGTGCAGCTTGCCGCTGGGGCAGGGCAGCATGGAGCAGGCGTAAAACTTCTTTTTACTGGCGTCTTCGGTAACGCGATAGGCATCGCGAGCGTTCCACTGGCTTTGCGCCGCGGGCTCAACTTCGAGGTGGTTGTACTTGTCTTGCATGATGGTGCAAATTGTAGGTGTTTGGCGGGGTGAATTCCCCGTCAGGGCAGGCACAGGGCCATTAGCGTGCAGGGCTGTTGCCCGATCCTGGCGCCGCCACGAAGCCAATGCGGCTCAACCCAGCTTGCTGGGCCAGGCTCATCAGTTCTAAAACCTGGCCATAGGGCACCGATTGGTCTACCCGAAGCTGCACCTCGAGCTGCGGCTTTTGCGAGGCCATGCGCTGCAGGGCCTCGGGCAAGGCGGTCAGGGCAATGGGTTGGTCGTTTAAGAACAGCTCTTGCGCCTGATTCAGGCTGAGCGTGAGCGATTCAGGGGCTTCACCTGCTTGGGCCGCCTTGGCTTGTGGCAAATCCAAGCGAATGGCGCTGGTGAGCAAGGGTGCCGTGAGGATGAAAATGACCAACAAGACCAGCATCACATCCACCAAAGGCGTGACATTGATGTCACTGAAGGGTTTGGCGGGGGTGGGGCGGGAAAAGCGACCGAAGGCCATGGCGGGTGGGGGGTGTGGGTGGAAGCGCTGCGTTAACGCTGACGACCTGTGAGCAAGTTCAACAGGTCTTGGGCAAAACCTTCCAACTCAATTTCAATGTGGGCAACTTTGCGGTCCAACACGTTGTAGGCCAGCACGGCAGGAATGGCCACCGCCAAACCCGCAGCGGTCATGACCAGCGCTTCACCCACAGGGCCCGCGACGCGGTCGAGGGTAATTTGTCCGGCTTCCGCCATGCCACTGAGGGCGTTGAAAATGCCCCACACTGTGCCCAACAAACCCACGAAGGGAGAGATGGCGCCTGCAGTGGCCAACATCAATTGGCCCCATTGCAGTCGACGAATCGTGGCCTGCATGCTGTCGCGCAGCACACGGGTGAGTTGGTGGTCGCGCTCGCCCGCAGCGGCCAAAGTGCCGCCCAACGGCAAGACCGTGGCGTCCAGCATGGGTTTGACGCACTGGTCGCGGTCAAATTGCGCCACTTTTTGCAAGGCGTCATCGAACTGCGCTGCTTGCCAAAATGCCGCAATGCTTTGAGGCACGTCGTGCTGCACACGTTGCAACACTGCCCACTTCCAAACAATGACGACCCAGGTGCTGACCGACAGCGCCAGCAGCGCCACAGCCACGAGACGGATGACAAAGTCGCCTTGCAGCCAAAAGGTAAGCAAGCTCATGGGCAGACTTAACGAAGGGAGAGCACGTCAAACATGTCGAACAGGCCGGTTTGTTGGCCTGCCAAGAAACGCACCGCCCGCAAGCTGCCCTGGGCATAGGTGGCACGGCTGGAAGACTTGTGCGTCACTTCGATTCGCTCGCCCGTGCCGGCAAACAACACCGTGTGATCGCCCACAATGTCGCCACCGCGAATGGTGGCAAAGCCTATGCTGGAAGGATCGCGTTCACCGGTGACGCCTTCGCGGGCATAAACGGCGCAATCTTTGAGATCGCGGCCCAAGGCGTCCGCAATGACCTCGCCCATTTTGAGGGCGGTGCCCGAGGGCGCATCGACCTTGTGGCGATGGTGCGCCTCGATGATTTCGATGTCGTAGCCTGTGGCCAAAGCTTTGGCAGCCATTTCAAGCAGCTTGAGCGTGACGTTGACACCCACGCTCATGTTGGGCGCCATGACGATGGCGATGTCTTTGGAGATGGCTTTGATTTCGGCTTTTTCGGCATCGGAAAAACCGGTGGTGCCAATGACCGCCTTAACGCCCAAGGCTTGACACACTTTGAGGTGCGCCAAGGTGCCTTCGGGTCGTGTGAAGTCAATCAGGTAATGAGAGTTTTGCAAGCCCGCCTTGAGATCGCCTGTGACCAAAACGCCACTGGCTTTGCCCAAAGACGCGCTGGCATCGGTGCCCACCGCAGCGCTGGTGGGCAGGTCCAATGCGCCCGACAAGCGGCAGTCGTCAGATTGGGTGATGGCTTCAATGAGCATGTGGCCCATTCGGCCAGAGGCGCCAGCCACGGCAATGGCGTGCATCGCAGCGCCTGAAGAATGTGTAGAAACTGTGGTCATGGGGTTCATCAACGCGAAGCGGGTTCTAGCGGAGGATAAGAAGAGGGCAAGGGCGCAGCAGGCGCAGCGGCAGACTCGGCTTTGCGAACGGGCACAGGGTATTTGCGCAAGTCTTCGTCTTTGGCTTCGAGCGTGGGCACTTTGAGGTTGGGCTTTTGCGCCACCAATTTGGTGACAAACTCGGTTTCACTGGGCAACTCATCGCCGGTGATTCGGTCTAAGAGCTCGCCTTTGAACCAAACACTCAAGCTGAAGTTTTGGGGTGGGACACCTTGCCGGCGGATGGTGAACACGTAGTCCCAGCGGTCTTCGTGGAACACGCTGGACACCAAGGGGGTGCCCAAAACTTCACGCACTTGCAAGCGGGACATGCCTGGCTTGAGAAAGTCTTTTTGCTCTTTGGAAACAAAGTTGCCTTGAACCACCTCAGGGATGTACAAAACCGCATCGGCGGCCACATTCAAGCGGGGGACACTGCAGGCACTGAGCAAGCCCAAAAGCAAGGGCATGACAAGACCCAAGGTCCAGGGAGAGCGCAAAGGATGACGAATTTGTTTTTTCATGGATGCTTGGCAGGCCATATGATCGGGTCATTGTAGCGGTAGCATCTGGCTCTGGCACATTTGCCCGGGCCAATCCCCTCTCACTTTCAATTGCAACTGAAAAGACATGGACGAACTCAAAAGTACAGGCTTGAAAGCCACCGTGCCCCGGCAGAAAATTTTGGAAATCTTCCAAAAGGGCATGCAGCGGCACATGACCGCCGAGGATGTGTACAAGCAGTTGCTCAAGGACAATGCCGACATTGGCTTGGCCACCGTCTACCGGGTCCTGACACAGTTTGAACAAGCGGGCCTGCTCAGCCGCAACCACTTTGAAAGCGGCAAGGCGGTCTACGAGTTGAACGAAGGTCAGCACCACGACCACATGGTCTGCCTAGACTGCGGCAAAGTGGAAGAGTTTTACGATGCCGAAATTGAAAAGCGCCAGCACGATGTGGCCTTGGCGAAAGGCTTTGTCATTGCCGACCATGCCCTGAGCTTGTATGCCCATTGCACGCGCAACCCCTGCCCCCATCGGGAACGGGGCTAGCACGGAAGGGCTTTAGCCCATGGCGGCGCGTTGCCGCGCCATGAAGTCTTGGTAGGTGTCAATGCCGCGCATTTGCAAAATGGTGTTGCGCACTGCAGCCTCCACCAACACCGCAATGTTGCGACCGGCCACCACCTGAATCACCACCTTGCGAACGGGAATGCCCAACACGTCTTGGGTGAGCGGTTCTGTGGGAATGCGCTCGTAATCACGTTCAAAGTTTTCGCGGCGGACCAAGTGCACGATGAGTTTCAAACGCATTTTTCGGCGCACTGCGGTTTCGCCAAAAATACCGCGAATGTCGAGCAGACCAATGCCGCGAACTTCCAACAAGTTCTGCAGCAACTCTGGGCATCGGGCTTCAATGGTGGTTTGGTTGATGCGGAACAAATCAACCGCGTCATCGGCCACCAAGCCATTGCCACGCGAAATCAACTCCAAACCCAACTCGCTTTTGCCCAAGCCTGACTCGCCTGTGATCAGCACGCCCAGGCCCAAGATGTCCATGAACACGCCGTGCATGGTGGTGCGATCGGCAAAGTGTTTGGACAAATACGCCCGCAGCACATCGATCACAAAAGCCGACGACTCGGGTGTGGCAAACATCGGTATTTGGGCTCGTTCGCAAACGCGGTACAAAGCTTCAGGCGCCGTTTGGCCATCGGCGAGCACCAAGACCGGTGGCTCGAGGGTCACAATGCGCGACACCCGGCGGACGCAATCCTCTTCCGTGCCACGCGTCAAATAAGCCACTTCGCGTTCACCCAAAATTTGAACGCGGTAAGGATGGATGTAGTTCAGGTAACCCACCAAGTCGGCGCCCGAACGCGCTGCGCGCACGGCCACTTCATCGAAGCGGCGCTCTGAAGCACCCAAGCCTGCAATCCACTGCCACTTGAGTTTGCCTCGGTGGTCTTCAAACAACGCATCAGCGCTGACAGCGGTAGGCTTCATCGCAACCTCGTCTCGTTAGGAACTGTAGGGCGCCTTAGCTGGCAGGAGACCAGCGGGCAATGAGGCTGTGCAAGGCATCTGCGCTGGGGCTGCCTAGCAAACCATCGCGCAAACTGCCATTGCTCAGCAACTCGGCAATTTCAGACAAAATTTCCAAATGCTTTTGGGTGGCCGCTTCGGGCACCAACAAAAAGATCAGCAGCTTCACGGGCTGCTCGTCGGGGGCATCAAAGCCAATGGACTGGGCCAGCTGAAACACAGCGGCCATGGGGGCTTTGAGACCCTTGATCCGGCCATGCGGAATGGCCACGCCATGGCCGAGGCCTGTGGAGCCCAAGCGCTCGCGTGCAAACAAACTGTCGGTGACCAGCGCTCGCGACAGACCATGCAAATTCTCGAACAACAAGCCCGCCTCTTCAAAAGCACGCTTCTTGCTGGTGGCATCAACGCCAACCAGCACTTGTTCAACAGGGAGGATGGCTGCAAGTCTGTTCATATCGAGGGCGGATTATGCACCCTTGGCAAGGGACCGACGAAAAAAAACCGCACCGATGAAGGTGCGGCAGGGCCCAGCTAAAGGAAATGGCAATGAAATTTCACATCATGCGCTTGGGTGCGCTGTGATGATGGTCCGTGATGCGGTCTTTGTGCTTCATCACTTGGCGGTCTAATTTGTCGACCAGCTCATCGACTGCGGCATACAAGTCTTCGTGGGCACTTTCTGCAAACAGATCGTTGCCTTTCACATGAATATTGCATTCAGCGCGCTGGCGTTTTTCCTTTTCTTTTTGCTTTTCAACAGTGAGCAAGACTTTGACATCAACCACTTGGTCAAAATGTCGCGTGATGCGGTCCAATTTACCCGTCACATATGTTCGCAAGGCGGGTGTCACTTCAAGATGATGACCGCTGATCGTGAGATTCATAAATAGCCTCCTGATGCTCTCTTTGTTGAACAACCACCACCCTGCAAAAGGGGGTGGGGTGAAGCCACTATGCGCCCCACCTTTCAGAAAAGCAAGCCAGCGGGGCTAAGCCCTCGAACTTGGTCGGGAGTTCGGTTTTTCAGCCAAAAAGCTGATAGATTCCCATCTTGAAGCCAAACCCTAAGGCGCCGTGGTCCCATGCAGGCGCAGCTTAGACGAGAGCACAAAGCTCAACACACTGGCACTTCCCCCCACCAAAGCCGCCACCCAATAATGGGTCAAGTGACCGTTGCCGTCTCGGCCCAAGATCAGTCCACCCACCAAGGCTGCGCTGCCCATGGCCAAAGATTGCACGGCGGAGTTCAGGGTCATGAAACTGCCACGCCTTTGCGGGTCAGCAGATGCGCCGATCAGCGCCATGCCCGGAATCATGCGACCGCTCATCACGACAAACAAGATCGACGAGACCACCAAAACGCCCGCTGTCGGCAGTTCGGCAGACAGGGTCATGCCCAACAAAGGCAAAGGCATCAGCAAAGCCAAGCGGCGAAAGGCATAGGCCTTGCCTGCGCGATCTGACCAGTGGCCAATCCAGCGTGCCGTGGCCAAGGTGCTGATACCCCCAAACAAGTAGACATAAGGGATTTGCTCAGCCTGAAAGCCTGCATTGGCCTGCAAATACAAAGTGATGTAGGGGATGACGGCGAATCCGGCAAACACCATGCTGGCGGACATGGCAAAGGCGCGCAAGTGATTGGGGTCAACCACCACTGCCCGCAAATTGGCCAAGATCACACGCAATGCGTTGCCATCAGCGTGCGTTTGCAAATGGCCTTTGAGACTGGGCAAAATTTGGCTGGCCACTGTGGCCACCACAGCGACCATGATGGCGATGGCCACAAAGGGCGCATGCCAATTGAAGTGCGACACCAAGAACAAGGCCAGGGGCACACCGGCCACCGTGGCCACCGAGAAAGATGTCATGACCACGCCCATGGCCCGGCCGCGTCGTTCGAATGGAATCACCTCGGCCACAATGGTTTGCGACAAAGCCATTAACACGCCGCCAAAGAAACCAGATGCCACTCGCGCCACCATCAACCAACCAAAGGAAGGTGCCAAGCTGCAAGCCAAGGCGGCAAGGCCAAACAAGGGGTAGAAGGTCAGCATCATGCGCTTGCGGCCCAAGCGGTCAATGTAGGTGGAGGCCAAAAATCCGGACAAACCCGCTGAGAAGGTATAGGCAGACACCAAGAAGCCAAATTGACCCGCCGAAATGCCAAACAACTGCGTCAGTTGGGGCCCCAGTGGCATCATGATCATGAAGTCGAGCACGCTGGTAAATTGGATGCTGGCCAAAGTCAGCAAGAGCCAGCGCTCTCGTTGGGGCGTCAAAAGTGTCGTCATCTATGGTGTTCCTGAACCACTGACTCTATCATTCGACCATGCATTTGAATGACTTGACACGCAATGCCCCTTTGGGTGGGCCATCGCAACACAGCCCTCCAAATTCAACGCGCAGCTTGGTACTCATGGGCGGCGGCGCACGCACGGCTTATCAAGCAGGGGCCTTGCAGGCCTTGGCCCAATTGTTGGCTGCTGAGCAAACGTCAGGGCCATCTGCTTCTGCCTCGGCCCTGAAAGCGGGTGCAACACGTTTTCCTTTTCAAATTTTGGTCGGCACCTCCGCCGGTGCATTGAATGCCACGTACCTGGCCAGTCGTGCCATGGATGGGCTGAACGCCTTGAATGGCTTGGGTGAGTTCTGGCATGGTCTGCATTCGCACTTGGTGTACCACCTGCCCGACACACCATTGGCCAAGTTCAGCCGATGGGCCACCGCCTTAGGCGTTTCCTTGTCAGTGAGGCAACATGGCGCCGCATTGGACAGCATGCCCTTGGTCGACACCCTGCACCGCCGCATTGCACTGAACAACATTGCACAAGCTTTGGACAGCGGCCATTTGAAAGCCTTGGCCGTGACGGCCTCCAGTTACACCACAGGTGTGCACTGGACCTTTTGCCAGACCCACGCGCAAATTGAACCCACGGCATGGAGCCGGCCGGGTCGCCGCGCTGAACTGCAAGACATCACCATCGAACACCTGATGGCGTCCAGTGCCATCCCTTTTTTGTTTCCGGCCACACCCCTGTGGGTCGATGGCAACATGGAATACTTTGGCGATGGCTCGATGCGGCAAAGCTCACCTTTGTCGCCCGCCGTTCACTTGGGCGCCAACAAAATATTGGCCATTGGGGTGGGGCAACCCCAACGCGGCCGCCTGGGTCAAGCCCATGAAGGCCCCACAGCCAGTCGGCGCCCTAGCCTCGGCAACATTGCAGGGCACGCCATGGCCAGCGTCTTCAACGACACCTTGCTGGCCGATGTGGAGCAGGTGCAACGCGTGAACCAAAGCATCCAGCAACTCAAGCACCATTTGAGTGACCATCACAGCCCCGCCTTGGCGCAATCTTTGCCATTTCATGAAGTGGAGGTGCTGGCACTGCAACCCAGCGCTTCCTTGGATGCCTTGGCGCAGGCCCATGTGCACGAACTGCCGCGCCCCGTACGCCGAGTCTTAGAAGGCTTGGGTGCCTTGAAAGGCTCGGGTGCATCGCTCTCCAGTTACTTGCTGTTTGAGCCTGGCTTCTTACGCGCCTTGATGGCCTTGGGCGCACACGATGTGATGCAGCGAAAAGAAGAGCTTCTGGCTTTTTTTGCCGACTAAACCAAGACCAGGGTTTCATTGCCGACGATGCGGTGCCATAATCGCACCCATCATTATTTTGGAGTTTGCTCCGTGGAAAGCCACCCTAGTTGGTAGCTTTCGAATGAAATGGTCTCTTCGCTGCACCTAGCGCCACTTCAGCGCTCTGCAGCCCTGCCAGTCGTTCGAAAGCTGCTTCATCACACTGCCGCCTTATCGAACACCTGGCTCCCCGTTTTTTTGGGGGCTGAAGGAGATCTGCCATGCTCAACATTTTCACATTGGCCAACGGCCGCCTCGTCCAAGAAGAGATTGAATCTCTGGAAGAGTTGTCCAAGTTCCAGCCTATTTGGGTGGACCTGGAGTCACCCACCGTTGAAGAAAAACGCTGGATCAAACAATACTATGGCCTGTCCATTCCAGAAGATGCGATGGACGAGGACATTGAGGAATCGGCGCGCTTTTACGAAGAAGACAACGGCGAGTTACACATTCGCTCTGACTTTTTGATTGCCGACGAAGACGAACCTCGCACCGTGCGTTGTGCGTTCATCTTGAACCAACACAATGCCGACTTGCGCAGCCGCGGTGTCTTGTTTTCCATTCACGACGAAGACGTGCCCGTGTTTCGTTTGCTGCGTTTGCGCGCGCGCCGTGCACCGGGCTTGTTGGAAGACGCCAAAGAAGTGTTGCTGAAGTTGTTTGACGCCGACGCCGAGTACTCCGCCGACACGCTAGAAAACATCTACGACAAATTGGAAATTGCCGGCAAGCTGGTGCTGTCAGGCGACGTGACCGACGCCATGGCCGGCGAAGTGCTGGGCGCCATTGCGCGACAAGAAGATTTGAATGGCCGCATTCGCCGCAACGTGATGGACACCCGCCGTGCAGTGAGCTTCATGATGCGAAGCAAGATGCTGAATGCCGAACAGTTTGAAGAAGCGCGTCAAATTTTGCGCGACATCGACTCGCTCGACTCACACACCGAGTTCTTGTTTGAAAAGATCAACTTCTTGATGGACGCCACCGTCGGTTTCATCAACATCAACCAGAACAAGATCATCAAGATCTTCTCGGTGGCCAGCGTGGCTTTGCTGCCGCCAACGCTCATTGCCAGCTTGTACGGCATGAACTTTCAGTACATGCCTGAGCTGTCGCAAACCTGGGGCTATCCGTATGCGCTTTGCCTGATGGTGGCCAGTGCGGTGGTGCCGATGTGGTATTTCCGCAGACGCGGTTGGTTGAAGTAAACGCATGGGATTCGCAGCCATATGGCGGCGCGTCACGCTGTGGGCAATCGCTTTAAAAACGCCGACACAATGGCCGCGCTGAAGGGACTGGCCACAGCCTTCACGAACTGGACGAAGTCCGTGTGCGCATCGTCATCTGCGCGATCTGACAAAGTTCGCACCACAGCCATTGGGATGCCGTACGCATGGCAAACCTGCGCCAGTGCGGCGCCCTCCATCTCAACCGCCAATGCATCAGGGATCTGAGATTGCAGTCGTTGGCTTTCGGATGCACTTGAGACAAACTGATCGCCACTGATGATGAGACCTGTATGCACTTGAGCGTGGGGCAAGGCCAGCGCTGCACTTTCAATCAAGCACTGCGTCATGACATCGTCAGTCTGAAATCTTGCGCGTCCCAACAAGGGCACTTCGTATGGAGGAAACAAGGGTGAGGCGTCCATGTCGTGTTGAAGCAATTCTTTGCCTACGACCACATCACCTACTTTCACATGTGAAGCCAATCCTCCGGCGACACCGGTGAACAAAATTCTGTGAACTTGGAATTTCTCAATCAGCACGGTGGCCGTGATGGCCGCCGCCACTTTGCCAATGCCAGACAACACCGCCACCACCGCATGACCGTGCAAATGGCCTTGCCAAAATTGACGCCCGGCCACCGTTTGGCAACTTGCATCTGGCATCAGTGCCAGCACGGCCGACAACTCTTCCTGCATGGCCCCAATCAGGGCTAGGCTCGGCACACTGTCACTTGGGGGCATCGCGCAACTCGCGTCGCAGAATTTTGCCAACCGCTGTTTTGGGCAGCTCGGTTTTGAACTCAATCACTTTGGGCTGTTTGTAGCCTGTCATGTTGGTGCGGCAATAGGTGCGCACTTGCTCTTCTGTGAGCTTGGGGTCTTTTTTGACAATGACCAATTTGACGGCTTCACCCGTCTTCTCGTCGGGCACACCGACCGCGGCACATTCAAGCACACCGGGGCACAAGGACACGGTTTCTTCAACATCGTTGGGGTACACGTTGAAGCCACTGACCAAAATCATGTCTTTCTTGCGATCCACAATTTTGAAAAACCCTTTGGCATCGCAAATGCCAATGTCACCCGATTTGAAATAGCCATCGGCGGTCATGCAGCGTGCTGTTTCATCGGGACGCTGCCAATAGCCGGCCATCACTTGCGGGCCCTTGATGGCAATTTCACCAGGTTGGCCTAGCTCTGTCACTTCGTTGCCTTCATCGTCCAACAACTTCATGAAAGTGCTGGGCAAGGGCACGCCAATGGTGCCGGTGAATTGGGTGCTGGTGGTGGGATTACAGCTGGCCGACGGGCTGGTCTCTGACAAGCCATAACCTTCGCAAATGGGGCAACCTGTTTTCTCAAGCCACAGCGCAGCCACTGCGCTGGTGACAGCCATACCGCCGCCCACCGACACCTTCAAATTGGACCAATTCACTTTGTCAAAGTCGGGGTGATTGGCCAGCCCATTGAACAAGGTGTTGACCGCCGGAAAACTGTGGAAGGTGTGCTGAGACAACTCTTTCAACACCGCTGGTAAATCGCGAGGATTGGGAATCAAAATGTTTTTGCCGCCCGTGCGCAAGCCCAGCATCATGTTCACAGTGAAAGCGAAGATGTGATACAGCGGTAGTGCGCACACCGAGGTGGGCTGCTCGTTGGCCGGCACACGCTTCATGACGGGATCGTTCCACGCCTCCGATTGCAACAAGTTGGCAATCACGTTGCGATGCAGAAGCACGGCCCCTTTTGACACACCGGTGGTGCCGCCGGTGTATTGCAACACCGCGATGTCATCGCTTTTGACCACCGGTTTGACAAACGAGGCGTCCTTGCCGCGATGCACAGCTTGATTGAATTTGACGGCACCCGGTAAGTCAAAGCTGGGCACCAAGTTTTTGACATTGCGAACCACAAAGTTCACCAAGGCGCCTTTGGGCCAGCTGAGCATATCGCCCATGGCGCACAGCACCACATGTTTGACTTGCGTTTCTGCAATGCACTTCTGCAAGGTGATGGCAAAGTTTTCAATGATGACGATGGCTTTGGCGCCAGAGTCTTTGAGCTGGTGCTCAAGTTCACGGGGGGTGTACAGCGGATTGACGTTGACCACCACCAAGCCGGCGCGCAAGATGGCAGCCACAGCCACCGGGTATTGCGGCACGTTGGGCATCATGATGGCCACGCGGTCGCCTTTTTCTAAACCCAAGGATTGGAAATAGGCCGCCAGTGCTTGGCTTGCGACATCGGTCTGCGCATAACTGATGTCTTGCCCCATGTAACTGTAGGCGGTGCGGTCGGCATATTTGGCAAAGCTGTCTGCCATCAAGCCCACCAATGAATCGTATTGAGAGGCGTCTATGTCAGTCGGTACGCCCTCAGGGTAACTGTCTAACCAAACGCGCGCTGCATTCATCATGGGGTCGCTTTAATCATGTCTTCTGAAAACTTACAAAACTTACAAGATTCTGTATTGTGCTTGATATCACACGAAAAGCGATGCAAGGGGTTTAAATCCACTTACAAGGTCAGAGAATGCCAGGCCAACAGTCGGTTCAGGGCTGAGTGCTGACTTTGATGCCTGCGGCGACTTGGTCTAGCCTGGCCTGTTCGGCCAAGACTTTGGCGACGTAATCGGTTTCGCCCTGGATGCTGTCACCGCCCAAATAGAACAGCAAGCCTTGCTCGACCGAGCCACCTTTGAGTCGAATGTACTCTTGCAAGACCGCCACGCCTACGCGCATGTTGGTCAATGGATCGAAAGCGGCCAGTTTGCCACCGTACTTTTGGTATTTTTGGGCATGGATCTCGGTCATGACTTGCATCAGACCTTGCGCGCCGGCCTGGCTTTGCACATAGGGGTGAAAGCTCGACTCGATGGCCATGACCGCCAAAATCAGATGGGGTTTTAAACGTGAGGTTTCAGACAGCGCATAAGCCTCCGACACCAAGGCGGCAATGGGCTCTGGCGCCACTTTGTATTTCTTGGCCAGCCAGGCTGCCACCGCGGCTTGCCTGCTGGGGATGTCTTTCAAATCGGTCGCTGTGGCGCGATCGGCCGTATTTTGAGGCTCCCACCACAAACTCAATTGACGCTCACGCAGAAACGCATAGACCGAGGTTTCGGCTTGACTGAGCAAATCGGGGCGAAAGACGGCGCCACCCAGCCCCACCACCAAAACCAAGCCCAACATGGCCAAGCCACTGTGGGTCAGCGTCAGCACGCCGCGGGCCACATCGCGCACAAAAGTGCTGATGGCCACTCGCAGTTTGTGCATGGCGGTCGGGCTGCTTGGCGGGTTCATGATTCGCCCAAGTATAGATTCTTCATCGCCAGGGGGTTGATCAAGAGATAATTGAAGCCATGAAGCATCACCGTATCGTTGTGGGATTGTCTGGCGGCGTCGACTCCGCCGTCACCGCCCATTTGTTGAAAAAGCAAGGCCACGAAGTGGTCGGCATTTTCATGAAAAACTGGGAAGACGATGACGACAGCGAGTTTTGCTCGTCCAACATCGACTTTGTCGATGCCGCAGCCGTGGCCGATGTGGTGGGCATTGAAATTGAGCATGTCAATTTTGCCGCTGACTACAAAGACCGTGTGTTTGCCGAATTTTTGCGCGAATACCAAGCAGGCCGCACGCCCAATCCCGACATCCTGTGCAATGCCGAGATCAAGTTCAAATCCTTTTTAGACCACGCCATGCACGTGGGGGCCGAAAAAATTGCCACGGGACACTATGCGCGTGTGCGATTGAACGAAGCCACGGGCTTGCATGAATTGCTCAAAGGACTGGACAACAGCAAAGACCAAAGCTACTTTTTGCACCGCTTGAACCAAGCGCAGTTGTCCAAAACTTTGTTCCCTGTGGGCGAGTTACTTAAAACGCAAGTGCGCCAAATTGCGGAAGAGATTGGCTTGCCCAATGCCAAGAAAAAAGACTCGACGGGCATTTGCTTTATTGGCGAACGACCTTTTCGTGAGTTTTTAAATCGCTATATTTCGAAAGAGCCAGGTCCTATTAAAGATCCAACGGGTCGCACCATCGGCAAACATGTGGGCTTGAGTTTTTACACACTGGGTCAACGCCAAGGTTTAGGGATTGGCGGCATCAAAGAAAAAGGCGCGCAGCGCGGCGGCGGTGAACACACGCCTTGGTTTGTGGCGCGCAAAGACATGGCGAAGAATATTTTGTGGGTGGTGCAAGGGCATGACCATCCATGGCTCTTGTCGCCGCAGTTGGATGCGGCCGATGCCAGTTGGTGCGCAGGCACTGCACCCGTTGCAGGACGCTACGCCGCCAAGACACGCTATCGCCAAGCGGATGCCGCTTGTCACTTGACGTCGTCGCAAGTGGCCGAATTTTCACTGGCCTTTGATGAGCACCAATGGGCTGTGACGCCCGGACAAAGTGCAGTGCTGTACGACGGCGAAGTGTGCTTGGGCGGAGGCGTGATCAACGCCGCCACTACGCTGGCCTGAACAAACTCAGTCGCTGCCCAGCGCCAATTTGCTAGGCTGACGTTTCTCCACAGAGAAACGCAGCAACGACGCCGTTCTGAAAATGCCGTGTGCAAATTTGCCGTAAGGCAAAGTCAAAAACAAGGCCATCACCAAGCCCAAATGCAGTGCCAACAATGAAGGCATGGCGGCGGTGTTTCTGGACAGCATCAAGGCCAAGCCTGTGACACTGATCAAGAACAACAAAGCAATGAAGCCACGGTCCATCGGGCGTTGTTGGACATCGCCGTGCTTGGGGTCGCGTGCCAAATTAAGTCGCCACAAACCCAAGGTGCCAAGCGCCAAAGAAATGCCGCCGACGGTGCCCAAGATTTTGGGCAGGCTGGTGAAATCGTAAGGCGCTGGCCAGCCAAAAGCATAGTGGTACAGGGTGGCCACACTGGTCGCAGCAAAGCACAACATGAACCCGTAAAACGTGAGGTGGTGCGTGCGTTTGCGCGCCAAGGTGAAGGCGTCGTCTTCGTTGTTGCAACCATCGCCATGGCCACCGCCCAAGTACTTCAACTTCAGCGCATCGTGCGTGGCCTCGGCTGCTGCAGGTGTACTCAAAGGCGCGCCACTGGTGGCAGGGGCCACATCTTTCCAAAACTTGCGCACGCCCATGCCCAGCGCAAACACAGCCCACAAGAAAACAGGCGCAAACAAACTCACCATGAGGTTGTGCGGAAAGATGGCGTAGAAACCTTGTTGGCCGTTTTGCACCAACGGACCCCACAAGGTGCCATTGCTTTGCAACGCCAGCAACATGAACAAAGTCAAACTGGCAGCCAGGGCCAAAGACAGTGTCAAACCATTGCGTTGGTAAAGCTTGCCAAGCGCTGGCGGCCACGCGTAATCGGCATAGGTTTGTCCGCGCACAGTGGCCATGGCCTTGGGCACATTGATGGCAAATTCATGTGGCGGTGCGTACTGACAGGCGTGCAGACACGCGCCGCAGTTGTGGCACAAATTGGCCAAGTAATGAATGTCGGCTTTGCCAAATTCCAAGCGCCGCGTCATGGCCGGAAATACCGCACAGAAGCCTTCGCAATAACGGCAGCCATTGCAAATTTGAAGTTGACGGGCAACCTCTTTTTCAGAACCCGTTAAAACGATTTCGCCACGGGCCAAAGCTTGTGCTTCTTGTGTCAATTGCTGAAGTGTTTGCATTGTTGTTCTTCTCATGCAGACACGAAAGTGTCTAAGTCGGCAGTACCTTGCATGACACGCTGTGCCAAGGTGGGCACTGAAGCGGGTGTACCCAAGGCAGCACGCGCAGCCTGTTCACCGGAGATGCGTCCAAAAGCGGTGCCAATGGTCATGCCCACACCGGCGGTATAGCCCTTGCCCAACACGTTGCCGGCCATCATCTCACCCGCCACAAACAAGTTGGGGCTGGCTTGGTCTTGAAACCTGACAGCGGTGGTCTCGTCGGTCTTCAAACCAAGGTACGTGAAAGTGACGCCAGGTTTGACGGGATACGCATAAAAAGGTGCGGTATCGAGCGGCAAGGCCCAGTGTGTTTTGGCCGGCGTCACGCCTTCGGTATGGCAATCGTCCAGCACGGTGTGGTCAAAATGACCGGGCACGCAAGCTTGGTTGTAGGCATTCAAGGTGGCCATGAAGGTGTCAACATTCAAGCCCAACTTCTGCGCCAAATCGGGCAGTGTTTGCGCCACAGTGCCTTCAAACACGGGCGGCATGAAGCGGCCTACGGCTTTGGCATCCGTGATGGAGTAACCAACTTGACCAGGTTGCTGCGCCACCAAGCGGCCCCAAATGGCATAACGCTTGGGCCAAAAATCTTCGCCTTCGTCGTAGAAGCGTTCGGCATTCTTGTTCACCACCACACCCAAGGAAACGCAATCGATTCGGGTACAAATGCCGCCGTCGTACAAAGGCGCACGCGCATCAATGGCCACCATGTGGGCTTGTGTGGGATCGCCAATTTGGTCAGCACCTTTGTCAAGCAAATGCTTGAGCAAAGTGCCCTGGTTGAATTTGGTGCCGCGAATGAGGAAGTTGTCCGCCGGAAATTCGCCTTGCGCGTTTTGACCCCATGCCTCTTTCAGCCAAGGAATATTGGATTCAAAACCACCCGCCGCCATGACACAAGCTTTGGCCGTGATGCGCTCGGTGCGCAAGACCTCGCCTTGGGGTGACTTGTGCTTCACCAACGCGGCTTTGAAGACACCGTTTTCCAACTCGAGTTCGTTGACTTCAGCGTTGTAGTGAATTTGAATGCCGAGTTTTTCGGCGCTGCGGTAATACGCATTGATCAGCGCTTTGCCACCACCCATGAAAAACGCATTGGTTCGCGCTGTGTGCAAGGCACCCGACAAAGAGGGCTGAAAGCGCACACCATGCTTGACCATCCAAGGGCGGCAATGGTGGGAGTGGCGAATGGCCAATCGCGCCATGTGCTCGTCGGTGAGGCCGCCAGTCACTTTGAGCAAGTCTTGCCAAAACTCTTCTTCTGGGTAGGCGTCAACCAACACATCTTGCGGTGCATCGTGCATGCAGCGCAAATTGCGTGTGTGCATCGAGTTGCCACCACGCCATTCACGCGGCGCAGATTCGAGCACCATGACACTGGCGCCAGCTTCTCTGGCCATCAACGCCGCACTCAACGCGGCGTTTCCACCTCCAATGACCAAGACATCCAAACTCATGCCAACTCCAACTTAGCTTGCATTGACATCAATCGGCCTTGATGTCTGCGCGTTTAACGATGTCGCTCCAAATGCGCTGCTCATTTTTAATGAAAGCGGCAAATTCCGTCGCAGGGCCGCCACCGCCCACCGCGTTGTCAGTCGCGAAGCGTTCTGTGACTGCACTTGATTTGAGCGCTTTGTAAGACTCCTCTTGCAAGCGCTTCACAATCTCAGGGGGGGTGCCAGCGGGGGCCATGATGCCGTACCACTGTGAGGTTTCGAAATCCTTAAAGCCCAACTCAGCCACTGTGGGCACATCGGGCAATGCAGGAATGCGCTGCTGCGTACCCACCGCAATGGCGCGTAATTTGCCGCTGCGAATGTGCGCACCCAATGCGGGCATGCCCGCAGAAGAAGCTTGTGTGCGGCCGGCCAACAAATCCGTCAACTGAGGGCCCGTGCCGCGGTAAGGAATGTGGGTGATGTACATGCCGGTCACCAACTTCAAATACTCCATGGCCAAATGACCTGCGCTGGCATTGCCAGCAGAACCATAATTGAGTTGACCTGGGTTTTTCTTGGCATAGGCCACAAACTCTTTGAAGTTTTTGGCGGGCACATCGGGGTGAATCACAAACACATTGGGCACTTTGGCCAGCAATGTGACCGGCATGAAGTCTTTGTTGACGTCGTAGGGTTGGTTTTTCAGCATGTACGGATTGACCGCCAAGGTGCCCACGTGACCCAAGATGATGGTGTGTCCATCGGGTGCAGCCTTGGACACGTCCACCATGGCCGTGACGCCGGCACCGCCGGGTTTGTTCTCAACATAGACACTGACACCCAATTGCTTGGTGAGCTCGGCCGCCACGGAGCGCGCCACAATTTCGCTGGTGCCGCCAGGGGCAAAGGGCACTACAAAGCGAATGGCTTTGCTGGGCCAATTGCTTTGCGCTTGGGCACTGGATGTTGCCAGGCCTAAACCACCCGTTGCCAATGCAGCGCCCATCGCCAAGGCACCGACTTCGCGGCGGTTGTAAGTTTTTTCTTGTGTCATGTGTGTCTCCTTTGATGCAAACAGTTTAGTCACATCTTGCGTTATTTGCCTTTTAGAACTGATAGCGGCGCAAACCACCGTCCACAGGAATCACGGCACCTGTGATGTAGCTGGCCAAGGGTGAAGACAAGAAGGTCACCAAGTTGGCCATGTCTTCAGGTTCGCCATAGCGGCCCATGGGAATTTCGTTTTCGCATTGCCACTGACGGTATTCAGGGGTGTAGTTGCGGAAAATTTGTTCGGAGTGAATGCGGCCAGGCGGTATGCAGTTCACGGTGATGCCGTGGGGTCCCACCATGCGCGACAAGCCTTTGGCCCAACTGTGAATACCCGCTTTGGCACAGAAAGCACCATTCACGTGATCGGGTTCGCTCTTGCCTGTGATGTTGATGATGCGGCCCCATTTGCGTGCAATCATTTGATCGATCAAGGCATCGGCTACTTGGCGGGGGCGGTGAAAGTTCAAAGTGATGGCTTCTTGCCACGCCTCTTCACTCACATGCAAATCTTTGAAGCTGCGTGAACCGCCAGCGTTGTTGACCAAAATGTCGACATGGCCCAAGCCTTGAATGGCAGCTGATGTGAGTTGGGCAGCGGCGTCTGCAGCATACAAGTCCGATTCAATGATCACTGGCGGCAAGCCACCAGAGGCCACAATTTCTTGCGCCAATTCCTCCAACTTTTCTTTGCGCCTTGCAGAGATGGCAACCCTCACACCTTCGGCAGCCAATGCTTTCGCAATACCGCGGCCAATGCCCACACTGGCGCCCGTGACCAGTGCTGTTTTGTTCTTGAGTTGCAAATCCATGATGCGATTCCGTCGATTGAAAGTTGGTGGATAAAAAGCGTTGCAAGCTTACCTAATTTTGAAAATATTCAAGCTGCTTGGCAGCAATAAGCCTAGGCCAATTGTTTTTTTCTGCGCAGTGCAGATGATAAATGCTCATGGAACATGGCTGCGGCGGGTCGCAACGCAGCGCCTTGCTTGCGCAACAGACCCAAACTTCTAGAAATGGTGGGCTGCCGTAAGGGAAGGCCAATCACAGCGGCATGGTTCACGGGCAGGGCCATGCGTGGCACCGCTGCCAAGCCAAGGCCAGCCTCTACCATGCCCAACAAAGTACCAATGTGACTGACCTCAAAGGCAAAGTCGGGGTGCATGCCCGATTTGGTCATGGCATCGTCCAACAATTGACGGTTGCCGCTGCTGCGAGAAACAGAAATCAGTTGTTCTCCCTCGATCGCCGACCAGCTGATGGTTTTTTGCTTGGCCAGCGGATGGTCCCTTCTCATCGCCAAGACAAATGGATCGCTGTGAATGGCTTCAAACGTGATTTCTGGCATGAGATTGCTCATGAAGCCGATGCCGAAATCTGATTCACCCGTTAAAACACTTTGCAAAGTCTGGTTCATCGACTCGTCAATTACACGAATGCGGATGGACGGGTATTTTGCAGAAAAACTGCGAATAACCTGTGGCAAAAAATAAAGTGCAGCAGAAGGCACACAGGCAACCGTCACGCGACCACTTCGGGTGGCCGCAATGTCAGAAATACCCAGCATGGCCGATTCAAGGTCATCAATGGCCGAGCGTGCCCGGTCTAGAAAAACCCGACCCAAACTGGTCAACTCCACTTCCCGCGTGGTGCGATTGAACAAGCGAGTTCCGATGATGGACTCCAACTTTTCAATCCGTCGGCTGAGCGCAGGGGGCGACAAATGGATGTGATCGGCAGCTGAGCGAAAGCTACCGCGTTCGGCCACAGCGATGAAGGCTTGCAACTGCTGCAAATCGAAATTGATGCGTTTCATGCATCAATCATATTAAAAATTGCACTTCAACAAAACAATTTTTTTCGCGAAGATCGGGGTCATTCGCTGAGCAGTGTTTGCATTCAGCGCCACCAAGGACCTCACATGATGACAATGAAAAAATGGATCGCAGCAATCTGTTTGCTGCCTGCAATGGCTGTTTGGGCTCAAACCGACAAACCGATCACCATCGTCGTTCCGACAGCGGCCGGCGGTGGCAACGATGCCATGGCACGCACGGTTGGACAAAAAATGAGTGTGCTGCTGGGTCGAACCGTGATTGTGGAAAACAAAGCAGGCGCCAACGGCGCTTTGGCGGCTGAGTACGTTGCACGCGCAGCACCCGACGGCAACACCTTGATGTTTGGTTACATTGCGACGCACAGCATGAACCCTGCCTTGCAAAAATTGCGTTACGACCCCATCAAAGACTTTGAGCCAGTGGGCCTGGTCGGTTACTCCCCCACTGTTTTGGTCGTCAACCCCACAGTGAAGGCCAAAGATGTCAAGGAATTGGTCAAGTTGCTTAAGGACAAGCCTGACGCTTACAGCTTTGCCTCTGCTGGCAATGGCACAGCACCCCACTTCACGGCAGAGTTGTTCAAACTGACCACCCAAACGCAACCCCTGCATGTGCCCTACAAAGGCTCTGCACCAGCCATTACAGACACCATTGGAGGTCAAACCCAATTGATGTTCCCCAGTCTTTTTACAGCCTTGCCTTACATCAAATCAGGCAAACTCAACGGCCTGGCCATTGCGGGCGCGAAACGCTCAAGTGTGTTGCCTAACGTTCCCACTCTGAAAGAGCAGGGCATTGACGGCGTCGATGTAGAACAGTGGTACGGTTTTTTTGCACCCGCTAAAACGCCCAAAGAAACCATTGCCAAACTGAATCAAAGCTTGAACAAAGCGCTGGCCGATCCTGAAATCATCAAACGTTTGGAAGGCCATGGTGCCGACGTTGAGTCGGGCACCCCCGAGCAGCTGGGTGATTTGGTTAAAAAAGATCTGGCCAAATGGCGAAGCGTCGTTCAACGCGCCAAACTGCAAGCGGATTGATGATGACCCATCGCAACATCCCATGCGTGTTGATGCGCGCAGGAACGTCTCGTGGGCCTTTCTTTCTTCGTGAATGGCTACCAGACAAGGATGCTGAACGCGATCAAGCCTTGATTGGCGCGATTGGCGCCTCCGATCCTTTGCAACTGGATGGACTGGGCGGAGGCAGCACTTTGAACAGCAAAGTCGCCATCGTCTCTCCTTCCCAAAAGCCCGGCTGTGACTTGGATTATTTGTTTGCGCAAGTTGGCGTAGGTCACCAGTCTGTCGACACACGGCCTAATTGCGGCAACATGTTGGCCGGCGTCGCACCCTTTGCAATTGAGCAAGGACTGATTGAAGCGCAAGAAGGCACCACCACCGTTCGCATTCACAACGTCAACACGGGCGCCACCATTGAGTCAACGGTTTGCACGCCAGGTCGCAAAGTCACTTACGAAGGCGACGCACGCATTGACGGTGTTGCTGGTACCGCTGCACCCATCTTGCTGAATTTCTTGGACGCCTGGGGCGCAGTGACTGGCAAAGTTTTCCCAACAGGCAATCGCATTGATGTTGTCGATGGCTTAGAAATCACTTGCATTGATGCCGCCATGCCTTTGATGATTTTGCGTGCGAAAGACATGGGCGTGACGGGGCGGGAACGTCCTGCTGAATTGGACGCCAACCGCCCCCTCTTAGAGCGCATTGAAAAACTCCGACTTGAAATGGGGCGGCGCATGGGCTTGGGCGATGTCACAAACAGCGTGATTCCCAAACCTGTCTTGGTGAGTGAGGGGGATCAAGCTGACAGCATTGTTTCCAGATATTTCACGCCGCACAAATGCCACATGTCACACGCGGTCACAGGGGCCATTGGCGTGGTGACCGCTTTTGCCATGCCTGGCACTGTGGCCAGTGGCATCACGCGCAAAGCAGGCCGGCATCCATTGTCAGTGGTGCACCCGCAAGGACAAATTGATTTGGACGTTGAACTCACAGGCGAAGGCGTCAACCTCAATGTGGTGCGTGCAGCCTTGGTCCGAACTGCTCGAAAAATCATGCAAGGCGAATTGCACTTGCCACAGTACGTGTTCCCAAGTCCCAGCTCAGAAAAAATTGAAGCACAGAAATTGGCAGACCATTACCCACAGCACGAGGTCAAAATCATTGTGCCCACCAGTGCTGGGGGCGGTAACGACACCATGGCGCGCATCATCACGCGAAAAATTGGCCCCTTGTTGGGCAATGTGGTGAGCGTGGACAACCGAACAGGCGCTAACGGCAGCGTGGCCGCAGAGTATGTTGCAGCTTCTCAGCCCGATGGTCACACACTGATGTTTGGCTACATCGCAACGCATGGCATCAACCCGGTGATGCAATCGCTGCGCTACAACCCTGAGCAAGACTTTGCACCTGTCGGCATGGTCGGTTACTCGCCCACACTGCTGATAGTGAATGCAGCCTTGCCTGTTCGGAATTTTCAAGACTTCATGGACCTGATGAGGACCACTGACAAGCCCTTGAACTATGCCTCCGCAGGCGAAGGCACCATTCCGCACTTGGCCGCGGAAATGCTTCGCAGAACACTGTCAGTTGAAGGCTCAAGCTTGACTGCGGGTGAACACCATGCAGGCGCAGCGCCCGCCATCAACGCCTTGGTGCGCGGCCAAGCCCAATGGATGTTTCCTAGTTTGTTCAGTGCCTTGCCTTACCTGAAGAGTGGCAAGGTCAAAGCGCTGGCCATTGCCACACCCAACCGCCTCACAGAATGGCCAGACATTCCCACCTTGTCAGAATGGGGTTTGGACGATTTCGACCTGACGCAGTGGTACGCCTTGTTTGCCCCAAGCGGCACCTCACCTGAGATTGTGGACAAGATCAATCAAACACTGAATGAAGTGCTGAACGATCCTGAAGTGCGGGCCCGAATGGCGCAAGATGGTGCGCAGGTGAAGCCAGGTACACCGCAACAACTCTCACGACATGTGCAGACTGAAATTCAACGATGGCGAAAAGTCATTGCCAGCACGGGCTTGTCGACACACAGTCAAGTTGAGACAGCGGAAGCCTGAGTTTTCAAACCGCTTCTTGTTGTCGCTTTACTCTGAAGCGGAACAAGGGGCGGCATCAGGCACGCCCAACTTGCGCAAAATCCAGCCCATCGGACACACATTGCTGAAACCAAACTGAAACAAGTTAGCGCCCACAAAAGCTGTAAAGGCCAAGGCCCACGAGCTGACAAACAGCGGGCTCCCCTCAATGCCCAGGGCCAGTGAGGTCAAGATAAATAAACCAGCAATGATGCGGATGTAGCGTTCAACAGTCATACAGACTCCTTCGGTTGGAACAATGAAAAATAGAGCACAGGAATCACCACCAAGGTGAGCAAGGTGGACACCAAAATGCCAAAGATGAGGGACACCGCCAAGCCATTGAAGATGGGGTCGTCCAGAATAAAAAACGCACCAATCATGGCGGCCAAGCCGGTGAGCACAATGGGCTGGGCGCGCACTGCGGCCGATTGAATGACGGCGTCTTTGAAGGCCATGCCCTGCGCCACTTGCAGCTCAATAAAGTCCACCAACAAGATGGAGTTGCGCACGATGATGCCGGCCAAGGCAATCATGCCAATCATGCTGGTTGCGGTGAACTGAGCGTTGAGTAAAGCGTGACCTGGCATCACACCGATCAGGGTGAGCGGAATGGGCGCCATGATCACCAAGGGGGTGAGGTAGCTCTTGAACTGCGCCACCACCAAGAGATAAATCAGAATCAAACCGACGCCATAGGCTGCACCCATGTCACGGAATGTTTCGTACGTGATTTGCGATTCGCCATCCCATTTGATGGCGTACTCACGGTAGGTGTCGCTAGGCTGCTGCGTCCAGTACTCGCCCAATGCACCTTGACCTGGCAGTGCGGCATCCTTGAGATGAGAACGAATGCCAAACAAACCATACAAAGGCGAGTCTTGTGAGCCTGCCATGTCACCCATGACATAGCTCACGGGCAGCAAGTCTTTGGTGAACAGCGGCTTTTGAATCACGCCCGATTTGACTTCCACCAATTCAGACAAAGGCACCAGCTGACCATTGGCGGCACGCAGGGGCAAGGCCAACAGATCTTTCAAACCTACTTGTGATTGAATCGGCAACTGCAACCTGACAGGCACAGGCATTTTGCTGATGCCATCGTGCAAGTATGTGGCATCGACACCTTGCAGTGCACCTTGCACCGTTTGAGCAATGGCACCACCAGAGATGCCCAGGGTTTCGGCGCGCTGTCTGCGCACTTGCAACCATTGCCGAGGTGCATCTGCTTTCAGTGAGGTGTCCACACCCACAATGCCAGGCGATTGCGCAAAGATTTTTGCCACATGGGCCGCCAAGGCCTGACGACCCGCTTCATCGGGGCCATAGATTTCAGCCACGAGGGGACTGAGCACGGGCGGACCGGGTGGTACTTCAACCACCTTGATGTTGGCACCATGTTCGGTTGCAATTTTTTCCAAAGCTGGACGCAAGCGCTGTGCAATGGCGTGGCTCTTTTCTGAGCGTTGGTGTTTGTCGACCAAATTGACTTGCAAGTCACCTTGCTCGGCATCGGCACGCAAATAGTATTGGCGAACCAAACCGTTGAAGGTGATGGGGCTGGCGGTACCCGCATAGGTTTGCACGTCCAACACTTCTTTTTGCTGCGACAAATAGGCGCCCAAGTCTTGCAATGCAGCGGCGGTGTTTTCCAAGGGCGTGCCAGCAGGCATGTCGACCACCACTTGGAATTCGCTCTTGTTGTCAAAGGGCAGCATCTTCATGATGACCCACTGCATGCCAGCCAAACCCACCGACAAGAACATGGCCAACACAATGCCGCCCAAGAGCTTCCAGCGTTGACGGCTGCTGTTCAAGAAGGGACGCAAGATGCGACCAAACAAATCTGGCAAGCGCGCGGCAAAGCCTGTGACAGGGGCATGCAAAGTTGCGTGTGCGGCTTCATGGTCGTGACGGCCATGGTGTGACTTCATCCACTTCAGGGCCAACCATGGCGTGACTGTGAAGGCAATCAACAAAGACAGCGCCATGCCTAAACTGGCGTTGATGGGAATGGGACTCATGTAGGGGCCCATGAGGCCCGACACAAAAGCCATGGGCAGCAGGGCGGCGATCACCGTGAGCGTGGCCAAGATGGTGGGGCCACCCACTTCGTCCACCGCCGCTGGAATGATGTCTTTCAATGACTTGTTGGGGTACAACTGTTGATGGCGGTGAATGTTTTCCACCACCACAATGGCATCGTCGACCAAAATGCCGATGGAGAAAATCAAGGCAAACAAGCTCACCCGATTCAGGGTGAAGCCCCATGCCCAGCTGGCAAACAAAGTGGCGGTCAAGGTCAAAATGACTGCGCCGCCCACAATGATGGCTTCCCGTTTGCCCAGTGCCAAACCCACCAACAAAATCACCGAGGCAGTGGCAAAGGCCAACTTCTGAATCAGCTTGTTGGCTTTTTCTGCAGCGGTTTCGCCGTAGTCGCGTGTGATGGTGGCTTCAATGCCTTGTGGCAAAACGCTGTTGCGCATTTGCTCAACCCGCGCGCGTGCCGCACGGGCCACGTCGACAGCGTTCTCGCCAGGTTTCTTGGTCACAGTCATCGTGACAGCGGGGTACATCTGAGCCTTCAAATCGGCCTGTGAAGCGCCCGGCATGTAGCTCACAAATTGCTGGGCTTGCTGCGCACCTTCTTCAATTTGCGCCACTTCTTTCAAATAGATGGGTTTGCCTGCGTGCACACCCACCACCACATCGGCAACGTCTTGGGCCGACTCAAAAAAGTAACCCGTTTCAATGTGGATGCGTTGGCCAGCTGATTGATCGGGGTTCATCACATACCCCGATAGTGCGCCCACGTTGGCACCCGCCAAGGCGCTTTGCACACTGCGCATGTCCAAACCTCGCTCACGCATGCGTGTCGGGTTCAAGTTCACTTGAACGGCTCGGCCTGGGCCGCCGATGGTTTGCACTTCACGTGTGCCCTTCACCTGCTTCAAATCCATCTCCAAACTGCGAGCCACACGCTCAAGCTCTAGCGCTGACGGTGCATCTTTGCCCCACAGAGTGACCGCCAACACCGGCACATCGTCGATGCCTTTGGGTTTGACGATGGGCGCCAAGGTGCCCAGGTCACGCGGCAACCAGTTTTGATTGGCATTCAGCACGTCATACAAACGCACCAAAGCTTCTGTGCGCGGAACACCCACTTTGAATTGCACCGTGAGCACGGCCATGCCCGGACGCGACACCGAATAAGTGTGTTCAATGCCGGCAATTTGTCCAAGCACTTGTTCGGCAGATCGGGCCACTTTGCTTTGCACGTCTTCACTGCTCGCGCCGGGAAACGGAATCAGCACATTGGCCATGGTCACATTGATTTGCGGCTCTTCTTCACGGGGTGTGACCATCACGGCAAACAAACCCATCAGCAATGCCACGATGGCCAACAAAGGCGTGAGTGCGTTGTTTTGAAACTTGGCGGCCAGCTGACCGGCAAAGCCAAACTTGCTGGGGTCAGGCCGCTGATCCTGATGTTTATCGTGCGACATGTGCGCCTTTCATGCCGGCTTGAATGGCATCCACGGCAATCAACTCACCCTCTTTCAAGCCAGCCCAAATTTCAACGCCTGCACTGCCATGGTTTGCCCCAATGCGCACCAGTTTCATGGCGAAGCCGTTTTCTTGGGCCACATACACGGCCGTGATTTCGCCGCGTCGCAAGATGGCAGAGGCGGGCACCAAGCCCTTGGCTTGCGAGGTGCCAGCTGTGCGTACGCGCACTTGCATGCCAGGCGCTGCTTGAAGGGCCACACCGGTGCGCGGCAAATCCAACTTGATGCCAATGGTTTGACTCACGCCGTCTGCATTGGGCATGACTTGCATGGCCACGGGCTTGATGGCTTCAGCGCCCATTTGAATTTGAATGTCTTGCAATTTGGGCAGGTTGTTTTTTTCAGAAGCGGGCCACTGCATCACCACCCGCAGGGGTTGCGGTGCATACACCGTCATCAATGGTTTGCCGGGCAATGCCAAGTCGCCTGCTTGTGCCGATGTTTCCAACACCCATGCGTCATACGGAGCCGTTACTTTTGAAAAAGACTGCGTCACTTTGGCCTGATCAGTTGCTGCACCCGCACTGTCACGCCCGGCTTTGGCCGCTTTGTATTGCGCCTCGGCCAGGTCCAGTGCCGCAGAACTGACAAAGCCTTGTGTTTTTAAATCTTGGGTACGCTTTAAAGCGATTTGCAACTGACGAAGTTCGGCATCACTTTGCTGCAATTGCGCTTGGCTTCTCAACACGCCTGTTTGGGTTTCTCTGTCGTCAATCGTGGCCAAGACTTGGCCAGCTTTGACGCGGTCACCGGCTTTGACATTCAAGCTGAGCACGCGACCCGCAATTTGAGAGGACAAGGTGCTTTGCATCACCGCTTCCACCACGCCGTCAATGTCGTTGATGTTGGCAACTGATTTTTTCCCAGCGGTGATGACCTTCACAGCAGGCCCTGGTTGCACGCCCTGTGCATAGGCATAGCTGCAACCCAATACCAAGCCAACAGCCAACACGGCGCCTTTGAGTCCAGATGAAATTTCAAAGCTCTTTTTCATGTCGTCTCCAACGAAAGCGTCATCTTATCATATACCCCATGGGGTATACAAGTGCTGACAAAAAAGCCTGTTGCAAAGAACAGGCTCGTGGTGTTTAAGGGCTGCGAATGCGGCTTAAAACGGAATGTCGTCGTCCATGTCATCAAAACCACTGGCAGGCTTGGCGGCGGGTCGGCTAGCAGGCGCACTGGCCGCTGGACGGGGTGCGGCTGAAGGACGGCGAGCAGGCGCGCCACCGTCTTCGTCGCCACCGCTGGGGCCGCCCATGCCTTCACGGCCGCCGAGCAGTTGCATTTCGGTGGCGATGATGTCGACGGTGTTTTTCTCAACGCCGGCTTGGTCGGTGTACTTGCCGTACTTCAGACGACCTTCGACATAAATGGGGCGGCCTTTTTTGACGTACTCGCCAGCAATCTCGGCCAGGCGGTCGTAAAAAGTGACGCGGTGCCATTGGGTGTCTTCAACCGTTTCGCCAGAGGTGCGGTCTTTGCGGCGGCTGGTGGTGGCAATGCTGATGTTGGCCACGGCCTGGCCAGAAGGCAAGTAGCGAATTTCGGGGTCACGGCCACAGTTGCCGATCAGAATGACTTTGTTGACGGATGCCATGTTTATTTCCTTGAAATCTCTTGAAGTGAACAGTCGCAATTATGCTTGTTAGCGGGCCGGTGCCTCAATGGGTGCCATGAACCATGCAACCAAAAGCCAGACCAAAGTGGCCAGGCCACACACCCCGAATAAAACCTGCGCGCCGCCTGCTTTCATGAGGGCGCCACCTGCAGCACCGCCCGCAAAAAAGCCCAAAGACTGCAAGGTGTTGTAAAAGCCCATGGCTGTACCTCGGGCATGAGGAGGCGCCGCACGGGATGCAATGCTGGGCTGGCAGGCCTCCAAAATGTTGGAGCCGCAGAAAAAAACAAACAAGATAGCGGCAAGGCACCCTAAATCAGGCTTGCCACCAGCGACCAGCGCCAGGCTGAACATGACCAAGGCAATGACCATGGCCGAAGCTAAAAACACCGCTCTGAGATACCCTTTGCGCTCTAGCGGAAAAAGGGTTTTGCCCATGACCAAAAAGCCAAAAGACACAGCAGGCAAATAGACCCACCAATGGTGCTCTTTGGACAAGCCAGCGTCTACCAACATTTGCGGCACAGCCACCCACATGGCCAACATCACGGCATGCAATACAAACACACCTAAATTGTTGCGAAGGGAGGGCACATGCGTCAGGACTTCCTTCAAACTGCCCTTGGGTGCTGCAATTTGGTGGGGAGGCTCAGGCGGCACCCACCAAATGGCCACCACCACCCCGCCCAAGGCCAACACGCCTGTGAGGGTGAACAAGCCGGGCAAACCAGCCACTGTGTTCAAAGCGGGCGCCAAAATCAGAGACAAAGCGAACATCAAACCAATGCTGGCACCAATCAAGGCCATGGCCTTGGTGCGAACCACGTCACGTGTTTGGTCGGCCAACAAAGCTGTGACCACCGCAGAGACAGCCCCTGCACCCTGCAAGGATCGGCCCAAAATCAGGCCCGACAAAGAGTCGGCGGCGGCGGCAACAAAACTGCCGCCGGCATAGACCAACAAGCCAAAGACAATGACTTTTTTGCGGCCCAATTTATCGGAGGCCGCGCCGAAAACCAGCTGCAAGGCTCCCTGAGTCAGTCCATAAATGCCCATGGCCAAACCCACCAGGGCCGCATCGGTCCCGCCAGGGTATTTGGCAGCTTCGATGGCAAAAACGGGCAGCACCACAAACAAGCCCAACATCCGCAAGGCGTAAATGGACGCCAAAGAGAAGCTAGAACGCTTTTCAAGGCCGGTCATGAGCGCGTCAGCACCGCCGTGAGAAGGCGTCACTGTCGGGTTGGAAACTGGGGAAGGGGTTACATGCATAAGGGTTATTCTGAGCCCTGATTGTCCCTGATTCAGGGAGCATTCCCTGTCAGACGCAATTCCTTGACTAAATCAATCAAGTTGTTGGCCGAGGACAGAGACGACAATTCATTTTTGACGTTAATATTCGTCCGGATTAATTTTTTGCAACTTCACTGGAGATTTTATGAAACAAACCAATCGTCGCGTTTTCATGATGCAAGTGGCTTTAGGCGGTACAGCCTTGGCAGCTACCCAAGCCATGGCTCAAGCCATGGTCAACGAAAAAGACCCACAGGCTACAGCATTGGCTTACGCCGCTGACGCCTCCAAAGTGAAGAACCCCAAGTACGCTGCTGGCCAAAAATGCAGCAATTGCGCTCTGTACCAAGGCAAACCTTCCGACGCAGCGGGTGGTTGCCCTCTGTTTGCAGGCAAGCAAGTGGCCGGCAATGGCTGGTGCTCTGCCTACGCCAAAAAGGCCTAAGCTCAGGGCCTTCAGCCCGCCAAGCCACCTTGAGGGGTGGCTCACAAAAAGCCAGCGTCAGCTGGCTTTTTTGTTGCCCAACGAAACCGCCTTTCGAGTGCTGACTGGCAGATCAAGACAGGACGGTCTGAACTGGCGATAATCGAGGGTTTTGTTTGGCACTCCGATTTTGAACGCTCCCAACGCCCCCGCTAGTTTGACCACCTTGGCAACGCCACTCAGTGCCATGGACAAAGTTCGTCAGTTGGAAGCTGGGCTGGCGGCTGCGCGGCAAGAGGCCGCCCTGGCTGCCCACAATTCAGACGATGGTGCCTACCTCGCCAGCGCCCTGCGCCAAACGCACATCAGCGTGCGCGGCGCCCGTACCCACAACCTCAAAAACATCGACCTGGACATTCCGCGCAACCAACTGGTGGTGATCACGGGGCTGAGCGGTTCTGGCAAATCCAGCTTGGCCTTTGACACTTTGTATGCAGAAGGCCAGCGCCGATACGTTGAAAGTTTGTCGGCTTATGCGCGCCAGTTTTTGCAACTGATGGACAAGCCCGATGTGGATTTGATTGAGGGCCTGTCGCCCGCCATCTCCATCGAGCAAAAAGCCACCAGCCACAACCCGCGCTCCACTGTGGGCACCGTGACCGAAATTCACGACTACCTGCGCTTGTTGTTTGCCCGCGCAGGCACACCGTATTGCCCCGATCACAACTTGGCACTGCAAGCGCAAACCGTGAGCCAAATGGTGGATGCCGTTTTGGAATTGCCCGAAGACACGCGCCTCATGATCGTGGCGCCCATTGCGCGCGAGCGCAAAGGTGAGTTTGAAAAAGTCTTTGAGCAAATGCAAGCCCTCGGCTATGTGCGCTTTCGCATCAACGGTGAAACCTTTGAAGTGGAAGATTTGCCCACCCTGAAGAAAACCGAAAAGCACGACATCGATGTGGTGGTCGACCGCCTCAAAATTCGCCACGAAACTGAAGCACCAGCACGCGATGCACTGCGCCAGCGCATTGCCGAAAGTTTTGAAGCGGCTTTGCGCTTGGCAGAGCAACGCGCGGTCGCGGTTGAAATGGACACGGGCAAAGAGCACCTGTTCAACGCCAAGTTTGCGTGTCCTGTGTGCCACTATTCCATTGCGGAACTTGAGCCACGCTTGTTCTCGTTCAACTCACCCATGGGCGCTTGCACCACGTGTGATGGCTTGGGCACCACCGAGGTGTTTGACATTGACCGTGTGGTGGCCTTTCCTTCTTTGAGCTTGGCCAGTGGCGCCATCAAAGGCTGGGACCGTCGCAATGGTTTTTATTTCAGCATGCTGGAAAGCTTGGCCAAACATTACGCATTTGATGTGGAAGCTTCCTTCGAATCTTTGCCCGACAACGTTCGTCATGTGATCTTGTGGGGCTCGGGCGAAGAAGACATCAAGTTCAGTTACATCGTGGAGTCGGGTGCGTCACAAGGCAAACGCGTCAGCAAGAAGCATCCTTTTGAGGGCATCATCCCCAACCTCACGCGACGTTTTAAAGAAACCGATTCAAGTGTGGTGCGCGAAGACTTGGCGCGCATGCGCAGTCACCATGCTTGTTCAGATTGCAAGGGCACACGCTTGCGCCGCGAAGCCCGTCATGTGCGCGTAGGCGAGGGCGATCAAGCGCGCGCCATTTACGAAGTGAACCATGTCACCTTGGGTGAAGCCCAAACGTATTTCCAAAGCTTGAAGCTGCGTGGCGCCAAAGCCGAAATTGCCGACAAAGTGGTGCGCGAAATTGGCTCGCGCTTAAAGTTCTTGAACGACGTTGGCTTGAACTATTTGAGCCTCGACCGCAGTGCCGACACCCTGTCGGGCGGCGAAGCCCAACGCATTCGCTTGGCCAGCCAAATTGGTTCTGGCCTTACCGGCGTGATGTATGTGCTCGATGAACCCAGTATTGGTTTGCATCAACGCGACAACGACCGCCTCATTGGCACACTCCAACATTTGCGTGACATTGGCAACAGCGTGCTGGTGGTAGAACACGACGAAGACATGATCCGCATTGCCGACCATGTGATCGACATGGG
>JACCDZ011503600.1_pt1 | contig 32809 bp, 26 predicted proteins | sample 7449551 | NCBI WGS metagenome assembly JACCDZ01 (sample SAMN15323452, study PRJNA562643) | freshwater metagenome | isolation source: river surface water | place: USA:Blue River Watershed | collected 2017-08-18 | reverse complement strand
CATATCTCCCTCCATATGCCAATGAGCGTTTGCTCAATGGCTCATATGGAGCAATTTATTCTATTCTTCCATTACAATATTAATTCAATATTTATAAGATGGTAATCATATTACTACGCAAAAATACTGCTATATTAATGTAAAGCTTATTGGAGGCAAAACATATTGCGTAAGAATGAAGATGTGATATGCTTATGGGAAAATCTGACAGTTTCAATGAGCCAATAAACTTTATGAAAACTATCAGCTAAATTGCATTTCTCAGATGAAGCCTAGATTTTTATACATCATCATATGCAGCTGCTGCACTAATCGAATGTATTTTTTACTGGATAAATTAATCTGACGACACTATCTAGCGGAATTTTGTTTAATAAAGATTTCTAAACCATGCAACAAATAAAAGCCTATACTAATTACCAAGAGTTTTGGAATTTTGCCAAGCCTATTTTATTACAACACGAAGCGCACAATAATCTAGCACTAGGTATAGCTCTACGTACTGAACATAAACCTGAGCAGCTCAAGCTTGGTCTAGTATTATTTGTTAGCGGTCAGGCGAGCAAAGTAGCAATTATTAGTGCTTTTCAGAGTGGAACATTGATTTTATCTCACACGTGGGAGCTTACTGATTTGAGTGTCTTGTATGCTTTTTTAATTAGCAATGAAGTTACGCTTCATGGCGTAGTTGCGCAAGCTGAATTGAGTGAAAAATTTGCAGAGTCTTGGAGATCGCGTAGTTTTGTATCTTATGAATTACTTCATCATACTGAGATATTGGTAATGGAAAAACTACAATTCACTACAGCTCAATATTCATTGCGCCAAGCACGTAATTCCGACCTTGCGGTGGTAACGAAACACTGCCAACAGTTTTTATTGGATATTTATCCGCAAGTACCCAAAGATGAAATAATAGTTTCTGCTGATACCGTTGCTCAGCAATTTATTGCGAGTGAAGTGGGATTTATTTTAGAGGATAGCAGCAGGAGCGCTATGGGTATTGTTGAGATAATTCGCCAAACTCCAAAATACCAAGCGATTTCTACCGTAGCGGTATTACCAATTAATCGTGGCAAAGGTTATGGACGCGCTTTAATTACGATGATCTGTGCACAAATTTTTAAATCTGGTAAAATACCATTATTATTTGTAGATAAAAATAATCCGCAAACCATGCATTTGTACTATTCACTGGGCTTTGCAGCGATTAGCGAAACCAAACATTACATTTTTAAATTTACTTAAATTGAGGGTAAGAAATGACTATCTGGATTGAACCCGTTGAATTACATGGCGAACATGTCTCTTTAGTCCCATTAACCATGGAGCATTATGCACAATTACGCGAGGCATTAGCCGATGGCGAATTATGGAATTTATGGTATACCAGCATACCTAAACCAGAAAACCTTGCCGCTGAAATTGAGCGACGGCTTGGTTTACAAGCTAAAGGTGAAATGGTACCTTTTGCAGTTATTGATAAACGCACAAATCAAGCAGCTGGGATGACAACTTATTGTCGACTGGATCAAGCAAATCGTCGCTTGGAGATCGGTTATACCTGGTATCGCCAAAACTGTCAGCGCACGGCTCTAAATACCGAATGTAAGTTGATGCTTTTACGCCATGCGTTTGAGGTCTTAAATTGTGCTTCGGTTGAGTTTCGTACTAGTGCGTTTAATTTTACTAGCCGTAAAGCGATTGAGCGTTTGGGAGCAAAACTGGATGGTGTTTTGCGCAATGCGCGAATTTTTGCTAATGGTGCGATAGGAGATGGCTATGTTTATAGTATTCTGGACAATGAGTGGTCTATAGTTAAAACCAATCTTGAATATAAGTTGCAACATTAAAAAAGGGAGCATCAAGCTCCCTTAGAGCTAGATAAGGAGTCTTTTTTGAAATCCGACAAAGTCCAAGTTTCAAAGACGAAGAGTATATATTATTGACCAATTTCCTCATTCATCATGGTCGTAAACTGATAGGTGGTTGGATCAACATAGAGATTATAGCTACCCCAGCCATGTCCAGCACCCCACAAGGTCATACCGACAAATCCTGCGGATTCATTGGCGGCATTAGTATTAAGATAATCAATAAATCCTTTTAGCGTCGCCTGACAACTACTTGCCGCACTGGTTGCTGCACCAACTTCGGTTACAATTGCTTGTAAACCATTCGATTGTAGATAGTCAGCGAAAGCTTGTAAATTAAATCCATTTACTCCAGTGCTCGATAAGGCTGTGACATTCTGACAGCTATTTTGTGTACCAGAGAAATCTGAATCCAAATACTGATGGACATTAATCAGCAAATTACTGGTATCGACTCCTGAAGCCTGTAAATTAGCTTTAGAAAAGACCTGTGCATTGGTTTTACCATCCGCATACGTGGTGGTAGTCCAAGAATGTAATCCGCTCCAGCCGTCACCCTCGATTAATATTTTACCTGGAAAATGTTGTCCTTGTAAATAATTAACTACTGGAATCTCAGCATTGTAGATCTGGGTCGGCGTTAGGGTTTCGCCACTTGCTGCGGCTGGTTCATTGACAATATCCAACATTAGGTATTGCTGATTAATATTGCTATCAGAGCTAATTTGTCCATAAATATTTTTCCATATCCCAACGTAGTCATTTGGATTGGTGTCTAATTTTCCATCTGGACATTGACTAACGCTTGGGTTACAACCTGAAATCTGGCTACCCATCCATGAGTAATGCATATAAGCGTGTAAATCGAGAATAGTATATATTCCCGAACTGGTCAAGGTTTCAAGTAATGGCTGTACAAAATTAGTCCAATATGCCGTATTCAGCGTATAATCGTCTGCGCCACCTAATGCCAAAAAACTCCAGCTAATCGGTACTCTGACGGTATTGAGCCCAGCACTAACAAATTGACGCATATTGGCTAAATCACTATATTTTGCCTGACTCTCGGCATCTGCCTGCGAAAGATCGGGAACGGTAGCGGTATTAATCACGGTGCTGAATTCCAAACCAGATAAATTTACTCCAAGATAAGGCAATTTACGTGTGACTGCGGTTGGTTTGAGGGTAGTATCATTTAAATTGCTGGCAATTGGTGAGTAAGTAGGTGTACCAGTCAAATTACCATTAGTATCAACCGCAAGATTGTTAAAATTCATATGTAATACTGAAGAATTTTGGTATGATTTAAAAGTAGTTGCGCCATTGGGCGTAAGATTAAAATCAATATAACCTAAATATGGATTATTGTTTTGATCGCAACCTCCAGCATGAATAGTTGCACCAGCATAATATTGGTTGCCGCTGTAAGTCGCAATTTGACTGCCACTATACGAATTGGAGTAAGTAAGTGGTGGTGACGTAACTTGCCCCTGCCCATTTTGAAAGCATAATACAGGAATAGTACTTTCATAGCCAGCCGTTCCAACTTTGCCAAACCCAGTTAGCATATTGCTTATTCCGTTATTAGCTGAACTCAGTTGTTTTGCAGCAACTGTTACTGCATTGGTATTTTGTGGTTGCTGATCGGAGCTGCTTCCGCTATTGCATGAAGCAATTAAAGCTGCCACAGCTGTGATTACAGTAAGATTTAGTTTTTTAATAGTCGGTGTAGTCATGAAAAATCTCCCTTTAAAATTAAATAGTTACAGCAATGTGAGCTGTTATTAGGCGAGATTCTAAAGCGATTTAATTGATTTGCCTACCGCGTTTTTGTGTGGGTGTCTGAGTTGATAACTGTTTTTAAATTTATTTTACCTCTTGACTCAGGTAATAATGATAAAATTATTCCTATTCGTTTTCCTCCGATCTGTAAATTAAGGTGATATAACATGCAAAGTATGAAACAAAATTGGAATTCATCATATTTATTTGGTGCCAATAGTGACTTTATTGAAGAGCTTTATGAACTATATTTAGAGGATACTACCAGCGTAGATCCTAAATGGAAACAATATTTTGACTCACTACAGGATGGTGCAGTTAGAGATGTCAACCATAGTGATATCAAAGAAAAATTTACAATTCTAACTAGCAATCCTTTGGCATTAGCTACTAGTGGCGGTACTGATGGTGTACTTAGCAGCAGTCAGACTAAAGTTTATGGATTAATTGCATCATATCGTGCATGGGGACATAAATTCTCAAAACTAGATCCCTTAGAGCGTAAAGTAGTTGAGCGCCCAGCAGAATTAGACGTTAAGACTTACGGTTTAGAAAATGAACTAGATAATGAATTTTTTGATGATTATGATTTACGTCATGCTAAGAAACTAAAATTAAAAGAAATTATTGCCAAATACGATCAAATTTATTGTGGTTCCTCTGGGTTTGAGTTTGCCTTTATCAGCGATCTGGAAGAACAAGAGTGGTTGCGCAATTATGTAGAAACTCAATATCTTAACTATCAATTAAATTCTGCCGACAAAAAACAAATTCTCCTAAAATTAACCGAAGCCGAAGGCTTGGAAAAATACTTACATACTAAATATGTTGGGCAAAAACGTTTCTCACTTGAAGGTGGCGATACCTTAATTCCAATCTTAGATCGCATGATTAATCAAGCCGCGGAACATGGTGTGGATGATATTTATTTGGGAATGGCACATCGTGGACGCTTAAATACCTTGGTTAATATCACAGGTAAAGCACCACAGAAATTATTTGATGAATTTGATGGTAATTACCCAAGCTATGATTTTGTAACTAGTGGAGATGTTAAGTATCACAAGGGTTATGCTTGTGAATATGTAACTCAAAATGGTAAAAAAGTTAAAATGGCGATGGCATATAATCCATCACATTTGGAGGTGGTTAATCCGGTAGTGCAGGGCGTAGTTCGTGCTAAACAAGATCGTCGTGGAACTAACAAAAATGCCGTAATGGGTGTATTGGTTCATGGGGATTCAGCATTAATCGGTCTGGGTACTAATCAGGCAGTATTTAATATGAGCCATACACGTACTTATGGTGGTTATGGTTTAATTCATATCGTAGTTAATAATCAAGTTGGTTTTACTACTTCACGGGTAAGTGACAATCGTTCATCACGTTATTGTACAGATATCGCTAAAATGATTGAATCGCCTGTGATTCATGTTAACGGCGATGATTTACGCGCTGTAGCATTTGCAACTGATCTTAGCGTTGCCTATCGTCAAAAATTTGGACGTGATATTGTGATTGATTTGGTATGTTTCCGTCGTCATGGACACAATGAAGCCGATGATCCAACCCTAACACAGCCTTTAATGTATGCTAAAGTTAAACAGCATCCGGGAACTCGTGCGCTATACGCCGCTCAGTTAGTTAACGAAGGTGTGATTGCAGCAGGTGAAGATAGCGCTTTGGTTGAAGCATATCGTTCTGGCTTGCAAAAAGGTGAGCACATTAATTGTGCCAAGATGATTCCATTGCCACGTTATGATTTTGATGTTAAACCGTTTATGAATGCTAAATGGGATGATAAAGTAACTACCAAGATTAGTAAAAAGAAATTAACAGAATTAGCACAAAAAGTAACTACCAAGCCAACTGAAGCATCGTTCAAATTGCATCCGACGATTGTTAAACTAATCGATTCACGGGCGGCTATGGGCGCAGGAACTCAGCCAGTTGATTTTGGTATGGCAGAAACATTGGCATATGCAGCGTTACTTGATGACGGTATCAGCATTCGCTTAAGTGGTGAAGATGCCAGCCGCGGAACTTTCTCACATCGTCATGCAGCATGGCATAATATGAACCGTAAGCAGCTGAGTGAAGGGATTCATATTCCGTTGAAAAATGCGCAAAATAATAGCTGGTTTGCAGTTTATGACTCAATTCTCAATGAAGAGGGCGTTTTAGGTTTTGAATATGGTTATAGTTTAGAGAGCACTAAATCTCTAACCATCTGGGAGGGTCAGTTTGGTGACTTTGCCAATGGCGCCCAGGTAATGATAGATCAATTTATCGTTTCTGGTGAAGCTAAATGGGGTAATTTGAGCCGTCTTGCAATGATTCTTCCGCATGGTTTCGATGGGCAAGGTCCAGAGCATTCATCAGCTCGTATTGAACGCTTTTTACAATTAGCGGCTGAAGATAACATTATTGCAGTAATTCCATCGACTGCGGCGCAGATGTTCCATATGATACGCCGTCAAGCAAAATCAAACTTTGCGAAACCATTGGTGATTTTCTTATCAAAACGTTTATTACGTGCGAAAGAAGCTATGAGTGATCTAAATAGCATAACTGATGGAGTGTTTTTACCTGTTATTGCTGATGACAGTGCTAAAAAAACCGCTAGCCGAGTGATTTTGTGTACTGGTCAGGTGTATTATGATTTAGTTAAATCACGTGCTGAGAAAAATTTAGCCGATAGCGTTGCAATCGTTCGTGTGGAGCAATTATATCCATTCCCAGCAGAACAAGTTAAAGCGGAATTAGCTAAATACACCAAAGCTAAAGATTTTGTTTGGGCTCAGGAAGAGCCGTATAATCAAGGCGCGTGGCTACAAATTCGTGAAGATTTAGATGATGCGTTGGGTGGTAAATCACGCTTTAAAGCGGCAAGCCGTCCGCGCGCAGCAGCTCCTGCTTGTGGTACTTCAACTATGCATAATCAACAGCTGGCAGATCTGTTAGCTGCAGCATTGACTAAGTAATGCAAAAAACTATTAATTTGTTAGGTATTATTGCGTTGGGATCATTCGTTGCAGGAATGTTCCCCGCAGTTGGTATCTATTTTTCGATATTAGGTTTTATCTTAACTACGGTTTTGTATGCTAAAGTTGATAAGCTGGGTTATGGCACTAATTTGCTTAACTTTACGCTGTACCAATGGGTAGTGATACTAGTTCCAACTGGGATTTTGACCTATTTGGGGGTAGAACGTTTTTCCCAAGGTAGCAATGGTGTTACGTATCTGATTATTATGCTGGTTGTTGCGTTGCTTTTGTTTTTGGCATTCACCAATTATTTTATTGCCAAAAGTCTATTGAGTTTGGGTGAACAAACCGACAGCTTATGGTTTAAAATTAGTGGCACGTTAACCAAGGTTGGAGCATTTACGATGCCGATATTACTCGGGATGTTGTTTGTGATGCTGGCACAGCCATTTTTCTTACTGGGGTGTATTTTATATAAGCCTACAGGGGAGCTGAAATGAGTAAATTACATCAATTTGCGTGGTTGAGTTTGATACTCAATCTACTAGGTTATGTGACTCATTGGGGTAGCGTTTTTAGCTTGTTAGGTTTTATAGCAACTATTTTTCTCTACCTACAATTTGAACGTCGTAATTTTGTCGATAAAATTGTAAAACTATATATAATAACTTCGGTATTGATGACGGTGAGTTTGTTTCTTGCCGCTTCTGCTTATATTATTCAAGCGCATACTCACGTAATGTCGATTGGTTCGATCAGCTTACTTGTTGTTGCTTATTTAGTTGGCTTTGGTGCAGCATTTTTAACCTACAAATTAAGCACTAAAGTTCGTTTAATCGCTGAACACTGTAATTCTAAAGCATTCAGGATTGCCTCGATTTTATTTAAAATTTCAGCATATACTATGCCTTTAATTGTTGGCATTTTAATTCAGGCGATAGCGCAGTTAGCCGTACTAATTGCCGCTATCATTTATAAACCAGGTGTATCTGCTCAGACTATTTCGCAATAGTGTCGTTGCAAGGCTCCTCATGTACTTATTAGTACACTACCTCGCCTTGCGCCTAACTTTTGCTTCATATTCTGGCAGTTACAGTTGCCATCATATGAGTGGTTACAACCAGACTTTAATAACTTATAATTTTTATTTAGGGATTGTTTTATGAAAATTGAAATCAGAGTTCCTCAGTTACCTGAGTCAGTGAGTGAAGCGGTATTGTTAGACTGGCACAAAAAAGTTGGAGAATTTGTTAAACGTGAAGAAAATTTGATTGATCTGGAAACCGATAAAGTAGTTATGGAACTTCCTGCTTCAGAAGATGGTGCGCTAGTTGAGATTATTGGTAAACCTGGCGAGACAGTTAAAAGCGGTCAATTGATTGCTTATTTTGACACTTCAGTTAAAGCCGAAGCTGCAGCACCTGCAGCGGTAGCAGCGACACCAGCTGCTGCGCCTGTAGCAACAGCAAAAGGTGCTCCGGCAATGCCAGCGGCAGCTAAAGTTGCTGCAGATAATGGTGTTGATCTGACGCAAGTTGCGGGTAGCGGTCGTGGTGGTCGTGTTCTCAAAGAAGATGTGTTAGGTGCAATGTCAGGCAAAGGTTCACGGATTGAAGAGCGTGTGCCAATGAGCCGTTTACGTAAACGTGTTGCCGAACGTCTATTAGAGAGCCAACATACCAATGCGATATTAACTACCTTCAATGAAGTTAATATGAAACCAGTTATGGATTTACGCGCTAAATACAAAGATCATTTTGAGAAAAAACACGGCGTTAAACTAGGCTTTATGTCATTCTTTGTTAAAGCCGCAATTGCTGCAATGAAACAATATCCAATTGTAAATGCATCAGTTGATGGAGAAGATATCGTTTATCACGGTTATTTTGATATCGGAATCGCAGTTGGTTCACCACGTGGTTTAGTTGTGCCAATTTTGCGTAATGCTGAAAATATGTCAATTGCCGATATTGAGAAACAAATTGCTGATTTTGGTAAACGTGCTAAAGATGGTAAACTAGAACTTGAAGAATTAACTGGTGGTACATTCTCAATTACCAATGGTGGTACTTTTGGTTCAATGATGTCAACTCCAATCATTAATCCGCCGCAATCAGCTATTTTGGGCATGCACGCGACTAAAGAACGTGCCGTAGTTGAAAATGGACAGGTGGTAGTACGTCCGATGATGTATCTGGCATTATCTTATGATCACCGGATTATTGATGGGCGTGAGGCGGTTTTATCACTGGTTGCGATTAAAGATGCGTTGGAAGACCCTGCTCGTCTATTATTGGATTTATAATTTTTTTAAGTAAAGCAGGTGGGTTTTCCCCTGCTTTATTCTATTGAAAGTGAAAATACGGAATGACTAGTCGAATCTATTGTATTGCAGAATTTGAACCGAAACCTGGGCATGAGCAGGAATTATTTGAAAAATTAACCAGTTTGGAGCCTTTGGCTCTTCGTGAAGATGGTTGTGTGCGTTATCGGGTAACCCGTCAGATTAAACATCCGCAAGCGCCACAGGAATCAAGATTCTCGATTGTATTTAATGAAGAATGGGCGAGTATTGAAGCGTTTGAAGCGCATTGTGCTCAGCAGTATTTAGTAGATTTTTTTGAGCGTTATGTTGGCAATCCAGAGACTTCAATTACTGCAGATTGTAATGTGCGCTTATTTAGCGATGAAGTGTAGTTTAAGAGGATAAAAATATGCAAAATTTTGATGTAGTAGTTATTGGTGGTGGTCCTGGTGGCTATGTTGCGGCAATTCGTGCTGCACAGCTGGGTTTTAGTACTGCGTGTATTGATGGTTATGTGCGCAATGGCAAATATTCATTAGGTGGAACTTGCCTGAATGTTGGCTGTATTCCTTCTAAGGCGTTATTACAATCTTCAGAAAACTATGCTGAATTAACTCATAGCTTTGCTGATCATGGTATTAGCTGTGATAATCCACAGATTGATATCAAAAAAATGTTGGCGCGTAAAGAAGAAATTATTGGTAAAAATGCTAATGGAGTTTCATTCTTATTCAAAAAAAACAAAATTGCCGAGATTCACGGCTGGGCAAGCTTTAAGCAAGCTGACTCAGGCAAATATATCATTAGCGTTGATGACAAAGGGACTAAGCAGGAAATTAGTGCGACTCACGTGATCGTGGCAACTGGTTCTAATTCACGCCATTTACCACAACTGGCAACAGATAATATCAATGTACTGGACAATGAGGGCGCATTAGATTTAACTGCAGTACCCAAAGAATTGTGTGTAATTGGGGCTGGAGTGATCGGTTTGGAAATGGGTAGCGTTTGGAGCCGAGTTGGTGCTAAAGTTACTGTACTTGAAGTTATGGATAAATTTTTGCCAGCTGCGGATGAGCAAGCAGCAAAAGAATTACACAAAAATCTATTGAAACAAGGTTTAGTAATTAAAAACGGTGTAAAAATCGGCGAAATTAAAAACGGTAAGAAAAAAGTTACGATTAATTATGAACACAATGGTGAGCAACATAAACTTGAAGCAGATAAATTATTGGTATCAATTGGTCGTGTGCCAAATACCAATGGTCTGAATGCGGAAGCGGTTGGATTGAAACTTGATGAGCGTGGCTTTATCGTAGTTGATGACGAATGCAAAACTAATTTACCAAATGTTTGGGCAATTGGTGATGTTGTGCGTGGTCCAATGCTGGCACACAAGGCATCTGAAGAGGGGGTGATTGTTGCTGAACGTATTGCTGGACAACATCCGCATTTTGATTTTAATACTGTTCCTTGGGTTATTTATACTAATCCTGAAATTGCGTGGGTTGGTAAAACAGAACAACAACTTCAAGCAGAAGGTGTGGCATTCAAAAAAGGTGTAGCATCATTTATGGCAAATGGACGTGCGCTAGGTCTAGGTAATAGCGTTGGTTTTGTCAAAATGCTTGCATGTGAACAAACTGATCGAATTTTGGGCGTGCATATGGTTGGACCATTTGTGTCAGAATTAATCAGTGAAGCGGTAGTTGCGATGGAATTCATGGCAAGTAGCGAAGACTTAGCACGAATTATTCACGCGCATCCGTCACTATCAGAAGTTACACATGAAGCGGCGTTGGCATGCGATAAACGTCAGTTGCACGGCTAATATAAGGGTTTGACTTATGAGTTTTGTTTATCCGGTAAATAATTTCTATCAAGTAATTGCTAATAACGCTAAATCTGATCCACAGAAGACAATTGTTTTTGAAGATGAACATAAAATTAGCAATCAGCAATTGTTGGTGCAAGCTGATGCTGTCGCTGATTTTTTGATTCAGCGCGGAATACGCAGAGGCGATAAGGTTGCTCTGGTGATGAGTAATAGCTGGCATTATCTGGCAATTATGTTTGCAATTAGTAAAGTTGGCGCAGTTGCCGTACCGATAAACAATTTTCTGAAACATGATGAGTTGGTCTATGTTTTGACCGACTCGCAGTCATGCTTATTATTTGCCTCGGCTAAATTTAATACCGAAGTTCGTGATTTAATCATTAAAACCAATGTAGCTTCAATCGTATGGGTTGATGGAGCACCGCTAGAAAATGAGCGTAATTTTAATTATGCTAAAATTGATTCAACGCTCGGTTCAAACAGTGAGACGGTTAATCCAGCGCTCGATGATTTGGCCGTGATTATTTATACCTCTGGAACTACTGGTAAGCCCAAAGGTGCGATGCTTAGTTATCGTAACTTGCTCTCGATTGTTTATGGTGCGATCGCGCATTATAAATTGAAAAAAGGGCAAGCTAGGATGATTTGTTATCTGCCGATGTTTCATGCCTTTACTCTTGCGGTTACTATGCTATTACCGATCGTTACCAGTAGTGGCGTGGTAATAGTTCGTTCAATTAGCACCAAGAAAGATTTTGCCAATCTTTTAAAACTGGTGTTGGTGCACCGTTGCCGCTATTTTGCTGGTGTTCCAGATATCTTTAGCGCAATGGCGCGTGCCAAACTTCCATGGTACTTCCATTGGTTTCATAATGTACGCGGTTTTGTCTCTGGTGCTGCGCCATTATCTGAAGATGTTATTAAACGCTTTGGCGCTAGTTTTAAGCGCGGTAAGCTGCTTCAAGGGTATGGCTTGAGTGAATGTGCTTCAGGTGTGTCTTTAAACAAGCCTTGGGCGAATAAACCAGGTTCGGTTGGTACTCCGCTAATGGGATTCCAGATTGAATCTTTTACCGATGATGGTGTGCAAGTTGCACGCGGTGAAATTGGTGAACTATGGATTAAAGGCGACTGCGTAATGCAAGGCTATTATAATCGTCCAGAAGAAACTGCTGAGACTATCGTCGATGGTTGGTTTAAAACTGGTGATATTGGTTATGTTGATGCTGATGATTACGTATTTATTGTTGATCGTAAAAAAGATCTTATAATTCAAAAAGGTATGAATATTTACCCGCGAGAAATAGAAGAGTTTTTATATACACACGATAAAATTAATGCGGCGGCAGTTGTTGGGTTTAAAGATATTGAAGCAAATGAAACTCCGGTTGCGTACCTTGAGTTAAAAGAAGGAGTTACTGCTACAGAGAAAGAAATCAAAGATTTTCTGAAACCGCTGCTAGCGCCATTTAAACAGCCACGCAAGATTTATTTTATGGAAAAACTACCGCGTAATGCAACGGGTAAAATTCTCAAGCGCGAGCTGCGTGAATTAGCCAATAGTTCTGAAAATATGGTATAATTACTCCTGCGGCGATGGAGTTCGCCTTAACCGCCAGTGTGCTGATGACTCCTACCTTAAAAATTTAAGTTAATATCTTTTATTAAAGGTTATACAGCATGTCTTCAATTTATACAAAATACCCACAACCAAAATTACACCACCGTGTTCGTCATCTTAATAATCGTGACTTGGCAATTTTATTTGGCGTTTTTGCTGGTGCTATTGTTGCCATTTATGGGATTGAATCAGGTCATTTCTCTAATATTGCGGTACTAGGTACGGCGTTTGGTCGTCATTGGATTTTCAAGGTTTTAGCTGTGATCTTGAGTGCAGGAACGTTTGGAAATTTATTGAGTTACGTTGGTTCGTGTATTGATATTATCACCAATCATAGAACAATTTTTGATTTCTTTAAATCATTGAAATCTAAATAGGCGTGATGTGGCTAACACCACACCTATTTATTAAGCTAGTAAATTAGCCTTTGATTGTTTCAAGAACTAATTCCATCATTTTGGTAAATGCATTTTGGCGTTCCTCACTACTGGTTTTTTCATGAGTTACTAACGAATCTGAGATGGTTAGTACACATGCTGCGCGTTTATTTAAAACTTTAGCATTAGCAAATAGCGCAAAGGATTCCATTTCAACACAGCTGCAACCATGTTTACTATTGATTTCTTTGTATTCATCAAAATTCTCACGATAGAATACATCAGAAGAGTGAACTCTTGATTCATTTATTACCAATCCCAATTTAGCCGCAGTAGCAGCAATCTCAGCATTTAATTCTGCAGAAGGGTGTGTTACATCACTGGTATAACCACTTTGTGTTTTGGCGTAGCTTGATTCACTCCATGCATCCTTAGCCAGAATAATATCGTAGAGATTTACATTTTTGTCGTATGACCCAGCAGAACCAATACGGATAATATCTTCCACTCCGTAAAAGGCAAATAATTCATAAGAATATATCCCAATACTTGCCATACCCATTCCGCTGCCCATTACGGATACTTTTTTACCTTTATAATTGCCAGTATAACCATACATATTACGCACGTTGTTAAATTGGATTACATCAGTTAAATAAGTATCAGCAATGAATTTTGCACGCAGTGGATCACCAGGCATTAAGACTGTTTTTGCGATAAGGTTTAATTCGGTTGCCTCAATATGAGGGGTAGGAATTGCCATTTTTTTCTCCTAAATGTTATTGATTAATATTGTATTACACCCGTTATTATACTTGAGATTAAGTGGCAATCCATTGTGCAGCGCAAAAATAAATGCGACTAATTGTGAATTAGATTTGACAGAAGTGTTCTAAATAGTGCATAATCACTATCTCATCAATCGCGGGGTGGAGCAGCTTGGTAGCTCGTCGGGCTCATAACCCGAAGGTCGTTGGTTCAAATCCAGCCCCCGCAACCAATTAAATCAATACATTATCAAAATCAAAAAATAAATCTTTAGTAAATTGTACTCACATTTTGTACTCAAAACCTGTCATGTAGCTCGTCCTCAATTATATCACTAATGTATTCTTTGCCCAAGTCATTCTCTACTAAGTATACAGCCAAATCAAATAAGTTCCATGTAAGCTTTCCTGTCTTTTCGTCTACTCTGTAGATTGCAATGTTATTCCCAGCCTCAATCCTCCTTTCTAAAGTTTTTTCCGAAATTCCAACCATTTCACAATATTCCTTTTTACCAACTATATATTTTTTATATCGCTTAAATAGTTTATCGAACATATAATCAACTTTACTATCTATCTGTATAACCATAATTTAATTCCTTTCATTGTTAATTAAGCTTGGTAACTTTGTATTGTTATCAAATAATGAATTATTAATTAAACCGAATTGTTAAAGATCGAGGTTTGTTTTTATTTATTATCATATAAAAAAAGCAAATATGATAAAATTTATCATTAAAGCTTAAATGCAGCATGATTATTTGTTATTAAAATTTATTATAATAATATGCATAAAGTTTAATAGTAACGATATTATACATAATTAAAACATTTTGCACAAGATGAAAATGGAAAATAGTAATTTATTGGAATTGCAAAAGGCTCGTAAAAGTAATCTGAAAAATCTTATAAATGACTCTTATGACGGTTCAGTTGAAGCTTTTGCCGCGCTTGTAGGTAAACATAAAAACTTTATCTATTCGTTATTATGGGATGTTGACAATCCAAATAACCGAAACATAACTGATAAAATGAGTCGATTATTTGAGAAAATACTAAATTTAGAAGCAGGATATTTAGATCGTCTTGTTGGGGCATCATCTATTGGCGATTATACGTACATAAAATTTTTAGACATAAAAGATTCTATAGGAACAGAAAAATTAGCAATATCTGATGAAACCAGCTTTCCAGTTATTGTGAATGATCTGTTTAAGCGTAATTTAGTGGCGAATGATCTAATTGCGGTTAGAGTTTTTGATAATAGCATGATTCCTTTTTGTGATTTTGATGATGTTGTTATTGTTGATACCTCATTTCGAGAACATCAAGAACAGCAATATTATTTGATTAGATATAATTTGAAGTTTTTCATTAGACGACTTGACTTTAGTTCTGAGGGCTATGTTTTTAACATCGAAAATAGCCACTCTGCTCATCTGAACACAATTAACACTGAAACTGAAAAAGATAAGCTAGACATAATAGGTATAATAGTTTTTCGGTTTCAAAGCAGTAATAAATTTATGAGGTAAATAAAAAATGAAAGGCTTCTTATTAAATGTTAAAAAATTCCTTACTTTGGACATCTCTCCGAAAAAAGATAATAATAAAGTAAAAAAAAGCTTACGAGATAAGTGGGAAACGTTTAAAATTGATTGTAGCCTTAATAAGTTAAAGATATCTTATTTTATATCAGTTATTCTGCTGTCATTTTTGTTAGCATATACATTAGTTAATTTTACACCGCTATCAAATGATGAGAAAGCTTATATTGGTTTTTCAATATTTTATATAGCTTTCTCAGTAATGATTAGCCCCATCGTCTATAATCTCCTCCTGACAATTGTATTATTCTTTTCTTCTATTTTTGCTAAAGCAGAGGAAAAAACAGAAAATAAAGCAGATGAAACCACTATTGAATTGAAAAACTCAGTTATACCAATCAATCATTATTTATTTACATTTATTGCAGTGTACTTTCCATCCTTTTTGATTTTATTTTGTATGAAATTTACAGGTGTAAATTGGGGTGCGGTTTACTACATGTGTGCTACGTTTGTTGTTGCTTTCTCTGAGATTGAATTTTTTGTTATTGCATCATATTTACTGTTAGAGCTAACCAGAGATAAAGCATGTCACTATAATTTAAAATACAATACAGTGAAATAATAAAGCATACCATTATGATAGTAAAACCAAAGCAAGCATTAAACAAAGCTTATCTAAAAGTAAAGCCAACGCGTGATCAGATAAAATTATTTAAAGATAATTTAATCAAGTTGATAGATGAAGTAAATCTAGATAAACGGGAAGAGTTACATAAAAATGATTTCTCAGATTTCCTTAAAGATACCTATTACAAAACATCTAACTATATAAATATCAAAGATACGATTGATCTGGTTGTACATAGCTCAATTGATCCTCAATCACCAGTTTCAATTTTGATTGAGGCAAAAAGTCCTGCCAACAAAACTGAAATGATTTCAAGTGATTGTATTAATACAAAATCAATGCAAGAATTAATCTTGTATTATCTACGTGAACGAATTAGCAATAATAATCTCAACCTGAAACATCTCATAATTACTAATCGCTATGAATGGTTTATTTTTGATGCTGCCTTATTTGAAAAACTATTTGCACAAAATAAGCAACTGGTTAACCAATTCAATGATTTTGAAGATAAAACATTATCTGTTACCAAAACCAAAGATTTCTATTCTGAAATAGCCAAGCCAGTTATAGAAGCCATAAAAGATAAAGTTGAATACACTTATTTTGATATTCGAGAATATAAAAAATATCTTGAAAATAACACACCTGAGAATGATAGTAAACTAATTCCATTATACAAAATATTTTCACCAGAGCATTTACTTAAATTACCTATTGCAAATGACAATAATTCACTTGATAAATCATTTTATAATGAATTATTACATATTATTGGATTAGAAGAAACTAAACAAGGTAGTAAAAAGATTATTACTCGCAAAGAGGTTGGTAGGCGAGATAATGGGTCTTTACTTGAAAATTGTATTACTGAGCTTGATAATGGTGATAAGTTAAGCTCTATCACAAATATAGAACATTATGGAACAACAAAAGAAGAGCGCTTATTTAATGTAGCTCTTGAATTGGTAATTATCTGGATTAATCGTATTCTGTTTTTGAAGCTTCTCGAAGGTCAATTGATTAATTTTAATAAAAATAGTAAAGATTATGCGTTTTTAAATTCAAATACAATTAAAGGTTATGATGATCTCAATAATCTATTTTTTGGGGTACTAGCCAAGCAACAAAATGAACGTTCTGAAAATAACAAAAAGTTATTTGCCAAAATACCATATTTGAATAGCTCACTATTTGATCCACAATCAGAATCATTAGAAAAATCATGTTTTGCGATTAGCGCACTCAATTATAACCGTACACTACCAATAGATACTAAAACAATACTCAAAGATAGAGCAGGCAAAAAACTCGCTGGAGAGAAAAATGCTCTCGAATATTTATTTGAGTTTTTGAATGCTTATAACTTTGCAAGTGATAGCAATGATGAGATTCAAGAAGATAGTAAAACTATTATCAATGCAGCAGTATTGGGGTTAATTTTTGAAAAGATAAACGGTTATAAAGATGGTTCATTTTACACGCCAAGCTTTATCACAATGTACATGTGCCGTGAAACTATTCGCCGTGCTGTAGTTGAGCAGTTTAATAAAGCAAAATCTTGGAATTGCCTATCATTTGATGAGCTTTATAATAAGATTGAAGATCGTAATGAAGCCAATAATATAATTAACAGTATTACTATTTGTGATCCTGCTGTTGGTTCTGGGCATTTTTTGGTATCAGCACTAAATGAAATCATTGCGATAAAAAGCGAGCTTAGGATATTGCAAGACAGTGACGGCAAACGATTAAAAGAATATCAGGTTGAAATAGTCAATGATGAATTAATTGTAACTGACGAAGAGGGCGATTTATTTGTATACAATCCAAATAGTAAAGAAAGTCAGCGCGTCCAAATAACTTTATTCCATGAGAAACAAACCATAATTGAAAATTGCCTGTTTGGCGTTGATATCAATCCAAATTCAGTAAAAATTTGTCGGTTGCGATTATGGATTGAATTATTAAAAAATACGTATTACAAAAACAAAGAAAACCACGAACTAGAAACACTACCGAATATTGACATTAATATTAAATGCGGTAACTCGCTAATAAGCCGTTTTGACTTAGATAGTGATTTAATTGAACCACTCAAAAAAGCAAAGATCAAAATATCTGACTATAAAGAAGCTGTACAAAACTATCGCCATGCTCGTGATAAACAGCAAAAAATGGAGATGGCTAAATTTATTGAGCGGATTAAAAATAATTTTGAAACCGAAATTATGTACTACGATAAACGCTCTAAGAATTTAGAAATCAAACAAGCACAATTAAATCACTTATCTACTGATGAACTTTTTGCGACCACTCAGAAAGTCCAAAAAGAAAAAAATAAGAAAATAGAAAAACTTAAAAATGAAGTTTCTATCCTCAGAAAAGAAATAGACGAAATCAAAAGCAATAAAATTTATGAAAGTGCTTTTGAATGGAGATTTGAATTTCCTGAAGTATTGGCTGACAATGGCGATTTTATCGGTTTTGATGTAGTAATTGGTAATCCACCGTATATTTCAGCACTTAATATGAAGCGTGATAACGCTGTTAAAGGATATTTCAAAACTAAATTTAAGTTTACAAATGGAACGTATGATATTTATGCATTGTTTGTTGAGTTAATTAAGTTTATAGGAAATATTAATGTTGTTTATTCTTATATTATTCCTAATAAATTTTTAATTGCACAATATGCTAAAGATTTATTAAATGACTTAAAAATTACTAATTCCATCGAGTATTCAATAGACTTGTCTCAACATAATGTGTTTGAGGAAGCCTCTGTATATCCAATAATAATATTTGGAAAGATAAATGATTCAAAAACATTTAGAAATTTGATGGTAAATAATTTAGACGACTTTATTAAAGAAAATATACTTAATGAAATTAAACCATTAAAGACTTTTAAAACCCTGAAAGACTATGGGATACTAATTCAATCCGGCTTAGCTGGATTTCAAGCTGAAAGCATTAAGCCATATCTGAGTGAAGAATCAAATTCCCATAATATTGATTTTATTGTTAGTGGATGTGTAGACAGATTTTCGTACATGAATAAAAATGTACGTTATATGGGAATGAAGTATGAGAGCTGTTTTATTGATATTAATTGTCCGCTTAGTAGTGAAAAATTATCGTTCTGGACTAATCCAAAGATAGTCATTGCGGGGATGACGAAAAATATTGAAGCAGTATATATCGAGAAACCTATGGGGCTTGGAGTTGGTGTTTATGGTATTTATAACCTTGAGCAAGACATGTTTTATTTATTGGTTGCTATTTTAAATAGTAAGTTTATCAGTTATTATTTTAAAGTTAAATTTAAAGATAAAACTCTATCAGGTGGTTATTTGGCAATTAACAAAAATACGATTCAGGATATTCCTTTTGTCGATATCGATGATGATAAAAAAGAGCAATTAATCTTATTATCAAAGAAGATTAATGACAGTAATATTGATCATTCTACTTTGTTAATTATTGAATTAGAAAAACAAATAGACCAACTAGTTTATGAGTTATATGGTTTAACGGATGATGAAATAAAAATTATAGAGGCTAATTAATTGTGCTTCCTTTAATAATATGTAGGTAATAATATGACACTAGAACGTACCAATGAATATTTGATCAGTTTACTTCATGAGCTAATCAAACTGCCACATGAAACAGAGTGGCTAGAGTTTAAGACCAATAAAGCTAAACCAACAGATATTGGCGAATACATCTCTGCATTGTCAAATTCTGCGGCACTAAAAGGTAAATCTCATGGTTATATGATTTGGGGTGTTGATAATTATAGCCACGATATTGTAGGAACTGTTTTTGATCCATTTGCTGAAAAAATTGGCAATGAAGAGCTAATCAATTGGTTAATACAGCGGTTATCTCCAAGAATTTATTTTTGCTTTTATAGCGTTGATTATAATGGTAAGTCAGTCATCATTCTTGAAATAAATAGCGCAAGTAATACACCTGTTAAATTTACGCATACAGAATTTATTCGCATCGGAAGTTATAAAAAGCCACTCCATGATCATCCTGAAGTAGCTAAAACGTTATGGCGGATTTTAGATCAAACGCCGTTTGAATTACAGCCTGCGGCAGAGCTTATAAGCGAAGATGAAATTTTACAATTACTGGATTATCCAGCATTCTTTGATTTAATTAATCTATCATTACCAGAAAATCGCAACGGAATAATTAGCCGTTTAGCCGATGAAAGATTGATTATTGCTACTGCCATAGCTGGGAAATGGACAATTACTAATTTAGGTGCAATTTTATTTGCCAAAAAATTAAAGCAATTTAGACATCTTGAGCGTAAATCAGTACGCGTTATTTTGTACCAAGGTAATAGTCGTCTTGAAACAATCAAAGAATTTGAATTAAATAAAGGTTATGCTTCTGGTTTTGCAGGACTAATTGAATTTATAAATTCGCAACTTCCACATAATGAAGTAATCGGTACGGCATTGCGCAAGAATGTGTTAATGTATCCTGAATTAGCGGTTCGTGAGTTAGTAGCCAATGCCATAATTCATCAAGACCTGACTATTACTGGTGCAGCGCCAATGATTGAAATATTTGCAAATAGATTAGAGATAACCAATCCTGGTGCGCCAATAGTTGATGTTATTCGCTTTTTAGACACACCACCGCGCAGCCGTAATGAATTAATGGCTGCTTTCATGCGTAGAATAGGTATTTGCGAGGAGCGCGGTAGTGGTATTGATAAAGTGGTTTCACAAACTGAACTATATCAACTTCCAGCACCACTATTTACTGTAATTGACGATAATACTAGAGCGGTTTTATTTTCTTATAAAACTTATAATGAAATGGGAACTCACGAGCGAGCAATGGCGTGTTATTTACACTGTTGTCTTAAATATGTTAACCATGAGTCGATGAATAATGCTTCATTAAGAGAGCGCTTTGGAATTAAAGACGGAAATAGTGCAATAGTTTCTCGAATAATAAAACAGGCTATTGAAGACGGATTAATTCGTTTACATGATCCACTAGCAAATCGTAAATCATGGCGGTATGTTCCTTTTTGGGCTTGATTTTCATTTGATGGTCATTTGATAAAATCGCCAAAGTTACCTTCTGGAAATTATGTTTTATAATTGAAACAGCTTGTTATGTGTTTGGCTTCATTTGATGGTCATTTGCAAAAATCTTTATCTTAACGCTTTCAGCGCTGGCTTCGGGTATGGCGAGTTTTGCTTGCAAAACAGGGATTCAGCGCATAAAATAATAAGGCTTAGAGTTATTCTAAGCCTTATTTCGTTGAATTAATTAATCGCGGCTTGTGATTCAGTCTTAATTATCTTGCTGCCAAACTCTTGGCGGATGTTTTTCATCGACTTAGAGCCGCGTTTGTATTTGCTTGTGTCAATGGTTGGGCTCCAATACCATGATTTTTTTGCACCTGAGAATTTAAAGCCTAAATTACTGATTATCTCTTTATGCGGATAAGTGTTACCTGATAACCATACCCAGTAGCCACATACTTCAATAACTACACCATGTAAAGTTTTTAAAGTATCCACAAAGCTAAAATCAAAGCTGTGATTAGTTTCAGTTTCTTGATTAATGTCAAGGGTTGCATTTAACTCAAAATACTTGCATAGCTCACTAAATGCGGTATTAATTAGCTGCATGGTCTCAGTGCTGCCGCCTTTATCAGGATGATTAACGCTAGCTAATTTACGATAAACTTGTTTAACATCACTAAGGCTATATTGACCATTTTCTAGACCAAAGATAACGATTGCATTTTCTAATTTATTCATTTTATAAACTCCAGTAAAACATCATCTAATTTAGCGCGAATTACCGCGCCACCGCTATTAAATCAAGCCGAACTAAAATAATTATGGGTAAAGGGGCTTAGCTCCTTTCTGCCAGAGGCATACCCCCAACCAAACCAACATTTTTTGTTTTGCGGCTTAATGGCGATACTAAAGAGCATAGCTAAGCGTTTGCTAGTGCGAGACCAGCAAAGTTTTTGAAATTGTTTTATGGAGTTTACGACTAAAAGAATTTATAAAAGTTTTCTGCACACGTAAACTCTGATGAGCTGATTATGACTATAATCGGCAAATCAGCCAAGTTACGTAGTGTTGTTAATGAAGATTAATTGAATGAAGGAAGCAATGACTGAGTGCAATTAATTTCACACTCAGCAAATTAAGCGCAGCTATGCTTTATCGGCGTTAATAATGTTAGCCGCAAAATAAATAGTAAAACTTTCTGGTATATGCAAAATGAAGCATTCCAAATCTATTAATTTTATCTTGTATTAAATGCTATAATATTTAATATTCAAATCTTAATTTTGAGAGCTGGCTTATGTTAAATCAAACATTTTCACTTGAGACAATACAAAAAATAAATGAGCAAAAAAATGTTAATTGTGACCTGTCTGTTTTAGAACAAAAGCTTGCAAATATTTCTTCTAACTCATATGAAATTATATTAAAGCACACACGCACGCTAAAACCAATATATTTACCAGAATCTAATGAGGATTATCTTATATTAGAGAAAATGAATTTTAATATAAAAAGAATATATAAAGTAAGACAGTCAAATAGAGATAGAATCGTTCAAAATGTAATTACACTTCTAAATGAGACCAAGCCACACTATTTATATCGTTTTGACATACAAGGATTTTATGAAAATATTTGTATGGATACATTATTACAAAAAATAACAAATGATCAATTAGTTTCTAGGACGACAATTAACCTATTGAAACAATTAAAAAGTTATTCTTCTGGGCTACTCAGAGGAATATCATTGTCTTCTACGTTATCTGAGCTTGCAATGAGAAAGTCAGATTTTGAAATACGTAGAATGAGTGGTATCTATTTTTATGCTAGGTTTGTCGATGATATAATAATATTTTCTAATGAGAAAATTAAAAATATAACAAGTGAAATTAATAAAATACTTGGGCGTAATTCTAATGGAAAACTTAAAATACATATGTCTGGAGATAAATTTCAAGAATCTAGCGTTAATGATGGGAGTGCATTTAAAGCATTTAATTATTTAGGATATACGTTTAATAAATTAAAACGAAAAGAACCAGTTAAAATATCTTTAGCTGAAAATAAATTCAATAAGTATAAGAAAAGATTAAAATTAACATTTATAGATTATTATAAATATAAAGATGAAAACCTATTATTAAATAGAATAGAATTTTTAACTGCAAATTATTATTTGAGTAACAAGAAGTTATGTTCAGGTATTTACTATAATTATCGACAGATGACAGATCTTAGCATGTTGCGGCAACTAAATAATTATTTATATGCCACAATAAGAAAAAATGTTCGGAAATTTTCAACACCATTGTTTGGTAAACTTATGAAACATAACTTTATATCAGGCTTTAATTTTAAAATTACAAGACAATTTAGTACAATTAGAATGAACGAAATAAAAAAAGTTTGGAAGTATAATGAATAAAGTAAGAATAAATAAACAAGACAAGCTAAGAGTTATTCAAACAGAGGTTCTTCCATATGAATTGCCCATTTTTATTAGTAATTTTGGTTTTTATTTAGCACTAAAATCCTCAACTACGCAAAATGTTATTAAAAAAATAATAGGTATAACAGGTAAAATTGATAAACTTAATACTAAATCTTATGACTATAACGAGAAGATAAAGTACACAATACCGTTTAATTACAAAATTAGTAAGAGCCAATCAGAGTACCGTACATTATCAATTATACATCCCAGAATGCAATACTTATTCTGTGGATTTTATGACTACTACGCTGACATCATTGTTATGAATACCAATAAAAGTATTTTTTCTCTTAGACACCCTCATGAAATTGCTTCTATTTACAATAGCCCAATAGCACAAAATGATATTAATACAGAAGAAGAAATTACCCAAAATCCAATCATTAGTGATTTTTGTGATATAGAAAATAATTTTAGCTATTTTAAGAATGCTAAATACAAGCTACTATATTTATTTTATGATTCTTATGAATTTCATCGTCTTGAAAAACGCTTTTCTAAATTATTAAAACTAGATGTTGCAAAATGCTTTAATCATATTTATACACATTCTTTAAGTTGGGCTATAACAAGTAAGAGTTTTGCTAAGAAGCATGCAAATTCATTTTCTTTTGAAAATGAATTTGACATATACATGCAAAAATCTAATAATAATGAAACTAACGGCATTGTGATTGGTCCAGAACTTTCTAGGATTTTCTCTGAGATCATATTTCAAAAAATTGATAATAATGTATTGGCTAGAATAAATGAATTAACTTTAAAATTAGGAATCGATTATGAAATTAGGAGATATATTGATGATTATTTTATATTTTACCGTGACGACAAAGATAAAGAGAATATCCAAAACATAATTTCAGAGGAGTTGGAACATTATAAATTGTATATTAATGCGGTTAAAACTAGAAATATTTCAACGCCATTTATTACCGACATAACAATTGCAAAAGATAACCTTCTATTATACTTCAAAGAATTCTTTGCGGTATTAGAGTATGATAATAAATATTTTCACAGACTATCTTCTGTGTATATAAAAAAATACAAGTCAATTATTGCTCATCATGACGTTACGTATTCCGATATAAATAGATTTTTCTTTGTGATTTTTAGGAAAGAGTTGCATAAGTATTTAAAAAGTGAATTTAGTAAAAATATTAATAATTTATGTCTTATTATTGATATACTATTTTTTGCTTTATCTCAAAATATTCAGGTTAGAACAATATTTTTGGTATCAGATATTGTTATTCAGATCTGTGAGTTTTGCAAATACAATTTAATTGAAGAAGATGTTTTTTTCATTAAAAAGAAATTCGCAGATGAATTGTTACACATAGTAAATAAAAATAGTATACTTAATCTTGAAAATATTAATTTGTTGAGACTTAATAAATATCTTGGTATTGATTTTCTATTTAATACTGCGAATATTGAAAAGCTAATTGCAAACAGTACAGAATTAAATTATTTTCAGATTATTATTTTGCTCATTTATTTTGAAGAGCAAATTGAACCACAATATGAATTAAAATTAAATGGTTTTTCAGGGAAGTCAATTAAAAATGTTATCAAGAAATCTAATAAAGAGGGTAAAGATTATTATTACCTGATTTTTCCAGGCAATGATCAGGGTATCAAGTTAGAAATTAGGAATAAAGAGAAGTTAAGTAATCTAGAAAACAATGGGACGCTAACTCATGCGCAAGCTCTTGAGGTATTTAAAAAAGTTGATTATAGTGAATTTAATAGATTAATTCGAGATAACATATTAAGAATAATGAATAAAGAAACAGCCATAGACGACGCAGAATATACGATGCTGATTCTAGATTTACTCTCATGCCCTTTTAGTTTTACAATAAATAACCAAACTAAAGAAGAGTTCGTGAAATCAATGTTGAAAAAGAATCATAAGATATTAGAACTTGAAATAAATGAACTTATTTTAAGTGTAAATTCAGGGCAATATTTTTTTACGAATTGGAGCAACGTTGAGGAGGAATATAAAAAACAGCTTTCATTAAAAGATTTGCCTAGTGGGTACTAAATGACATATAATTATGATGTGTATCATCTGAGGTCTCCATTTTAAATTATTCGAATTGCTTGAGTAATATTTAAAAAGATACTTATTTATTTAAGTTACACGTTTGTTCGGCGACACGCCTTTTAAACTACACGCAATGTCTGTTGACGATGATGCACATCCCATTCTTTATGCTATTATGACACAAAGATAAAATATTTAAAGTCATGAGCTAAGCATTTCTCAGTCCTGCCTTTCCGATAGATAAATTCAACGCTTTGAAATAACTGCTTGAGCTTGTCGGCAAAACCATCATCCGTGTAGTAAATCACTTGCTTGATAATCCCACGCTCTTTGATGTCCATGTATTGCCCGATAATCTCTTGATAACGTTTTCTGGTCTTGATGGTTCTTTCGTATTCAATTGCTACTTTGTTGCCATCGGGATTAATGCAAGTATAATCGGGGATTTTAGGCGGTTTTTCTCCGCGTTTTCTGAGAATTCTGGTTAGATGCCAAGAACTCTGAAAGCTGTGATAACCTTGTTTCTCTAGCTTAAACCTAATCTGCTGCAATTTTAAATCATGGTAAATGGTTGCTGCGCCAACTTTGGCAACTTCTCGTAGCTCGGGCAATGCTTCATCATTTGCCATTACAAACATAAGCCCTGTGTTAGTCGGCTGAAATACCGATATCTTTCTGGCTAAGCCAATATCAACTTCAATTTTATTGAGATAGCTTTTATCACATAAATGCTTGGTCACACGGATAGCTGTTTGCTTGGGAACACCCATCAATAAAGCTAAGTTTTCTAAGCTTGAGTAATTTTCATCCATCAAGAACCTCAATACTTTGTTAATCCGCTGATTAAAGATTGCCATTTTAGCCGCATGCGGTAATTTAGAACAGGTAATCAGATTTGCTGGTGCTGGCTTTTTTATCTTGGTTGTTGTCACTGGTGGCACTTGCGCCGCCTGTGGTTGATTGGTTATTGCGTGCATGATGTTCTCCGTTTAAATTATGATTTACGTTAGTTGCTTTAGTTTGTTGATTTTGCTGTTGCCGCTGCTCAACAAACGAATGAGCTTGGTTACTATTATCATTGGCTTGATTGACTAGTGAATAATTCATTCCTTCCGCTTGCGTTATAGCGTTATCCTCAACCTCAATTAACTGCTTACCATTAATTTGATTAGTATCAGGTGCTTTAACTGGACTGGTCTTACACAAGCACGCAATAGTGCTGCGATATGCTAATGAAGCACAAAACACTGCTTCAAACTGTTTGAGATTTAAAATCATGTTTCTATCAAAGTAATTGCGTTCGGATTGAGTTAAACGCGTTTGTTTATCCAGCTTCTCAGAATTAAGGCTATTTCTGGTGACTAGTTTTTGCTCTTCTTCAATTTGAATTTTACCCGTCATATCGGATAGGAAATCAGCAGTATCAATATCATCAGCGCGATAAAACAACTTATTCTGGCTATTGCCAAATACTGCACCTTTGAGAAATTCAGGATCTAAATCCGCAGGTGCACCACGTAATAGCTTTAAATCTTGAACGGCACTAATAATCTTTAATCCCCAACCAAGGCTAACGGTATAACTTTCGGCTACAAATCTCGAGATATGCGCCACCAGTTCATCAGCAAATACGGTGATATTTTGCTCTTTCGCTCCACTACGATCTACAGCATTAGAATGATTGCGCACTAATTGCACCACGCGGCAGAAGATAAAACGCTGGATTTTCTTGATGGTTTCATCCAGTAAATCCCCGACAATATAAACACAACCGCCAGCACTTATTAATTCAGCTAGTGATTTGCCATTTGCTGCATTAATTGCTGGAAGATTAACCAACTTGTTTAAATCCGAAACTGAGGATTTATATTTATCAGCATAACGACTTAAATCATAATCACGGCATAATTCAGCTAAGCTTTTTATGCTTAAGTTGGTTTGTAAATTATCAGTCTGGTTTTGCTGTGTAATAAAGTTAGCCAGGTTCTCTAAAAACTCCTGCTCATTCTTACGGTAAACATCCGATTCAGAACCCATCTCACGCTGTGAGAATGACTCGACTAAACAATTTTTTAAATCTCGAGCGCTAAAATCAGCAATTAGGTTGATTTGTGGTGTATCCTGAGTTAAGTCAATAAAAGTATAAGGTACTCCTAACTTCTCGCATTGCTCTTTGAAGATATGCGGCATATACTTATCACCCTTAGGATCTAAAAATACTACCGTTTCACCTAGCATTAGGCTCTGAACCCCAAGATATTGCATTGCTACACCTTTGCCACTTCTGGTTGCGCCGACGATAAGAAAGTGGCGTTTGTACCAGTCATCTGCATTTTGCAGATAGATTGGTTTTACTTGTTCATCTAAACCAACAAATACACCTTTTTTTAGATTGATGAACTTTAACGGATTATAATTAGGAATTGCTGGCAATTCCTTAGCCATGTAACGAATATCAGTCTTAGCACCACGGCGAACACTGCTTTTAACTGTAAAGCGACTAAACAACAAACTAAATTTAGCTTGGAGTTTACGTGCGCCATAAGTAGTAAAAACAATCCCACCCATAAAGCAACAACCCCATGCAACCAGCTTTAAAGCCATTGGATATGATTCAGGCAGAATCATTGCGGCTGGAATAATGGAAACACTCGCTAAAGACATTATTCCAGCCCTTACAATATAACCGGTTTCAGATTTAAGTTTGAAGAGTTGCGGCAGGTTATAGGATAAGCCACCAGCCGCAACTAAATAGCCCATGTTATTCATCAAGTATCCAGCGGTAACTGAATACGCCATTAGGTCATTAGTTGTTTGCAACATGATCATGTTCTCCTCGAATACGTTGAATAAGGTTAGCTACCACAAAACCCAAGATACAGCCGATTACATAGTTGCCAATAAGATTGGCCACTATGTAAAACTTGGCAGAATAGAGAGCTTGGCTAAAACTCAAATCTAAAGAGTTGCTGATATAAAAAGCTGCAAGAATTGCCATAATTAGAATTACTAGATGTGGGATCTGTTTTATTACAAACGGCATTAATGAGATTACACCCGTAATAAAACCAATTAGCAAACTGTGTTGTAAAATAAAATCAACGGGCTTAGTTGTCAGCAACTTGTATAAGCCATCCATTAATTGATGATTTAGATTGTCCATAATGAACTCCAAAAAAGTAAGACAAAAAACGAAACAATAAAATAAAAGTAAGCAATAAAAAAGCCAAAAATAAAACCTATCCCCATAACTTCAACCAAACCGCGAGCCAGATTTAAGCCGAACCAGACAAACAAAAAGCAAGCGTCCAGCGCAGATTTTTGTGCGTAGCTCGGCAGAATAAGCCACCCCAGTGGCGCAAGCAAAAATTATTCCCCAGAATAATTTGCCGCGGTTCTGGTGAGAAACATCCCCAAGATGTTACGAACGAGGAACAAGTTTGCCCCAAGCAAAGTTGTGACGACCGCTAAGCAACGAAACTTCCCAAGAAGTTGAGAGCAGAACAAATTGCCCACAATTTGTGGCGCGGGTGCGCAAGCCGCCGTCATAGTGCTCGCCCCAGCGAGGCACGAGACCAACCGATTTATGATTGGCGTCCAGCCAACCGAAGGCAAGCGTTAGCGCAGTCAAGAAATAGGTTGGTCTCGTGCCGAGCGAGACGGCGGCGGGTGAATTGCTTGGTGATTGCAGCGTCCAGCGCAAGAACCAAACAAGAGGGCATCGCCCTGCATGGCAAGCTCCCTAGAGCTTGACACTGCGACCTTGCGGGGGTGTGGATGTTCAAGGAACACCCCAAGCAACTGACGATAGTCAGCCACAATATGCAGAAACGGCATATTGCTATTGCATATTAACCCGCTATTTGAGCGATATGATTGTATGTGATGCATAATGCATTACTCCTATCTAAGCAAATACGGTTAATTAGGCTGCAACTGGTTTAGTTGGAGTAACAGCACTATCTAACGGTTGATCTAACAAGCAAATACCAGTCAGCACTTCATAGCGATAGATGTAATCAGTGATGCTAATTGCCATTGATTTACATTGCTGATAATGCGCTTTAAAAAGCGATTTTTGCGAATCTGTTAGTGGTGCTCCCGTGCGTGGGTCAACCAAATCACGGATGTAACAACGTTCCAGATAATTGCGTAACTCAGTTTTCTGAGCTTGATTCTCTGGGGTGATGTATTCTTGAGCTTGGTACTTTCCTGTCGCAATAATTGGCTTAGTTGTACCATTCATAAGAAAGTCTTTGGTTGGTATCATTACCGCTTTGTAACCACTTGCGATGGAGTGCTTAATCATCCGACAGATGTCGTAACTAGCATTTTTATGCTCAATCAATCGCTCAAGGGTTAGATTGATTTGTTGACTGGTGACAGATTCACCAGCTTCTGATTTGTATTTGGCAAATTCAGAAATTGCAGAAATTTCTGGTTCAGTAAAATTGCCGTTAAGGTTTTGGATATGTTCTAACCAAATGCTTACTATCCCCAGATTGCGGTTTGAGTTATCAGTTTGGGGGATATAGGGGGTTATATTGTCTTTACTCTTTAACTCTATACTCTTATTCTCTAGCGTGACATTTTCCGTCGATTGTCCGGACAATGTCCGCCTTTTGTCCGCACGTGGTAATTTTGGAGGTAAATTTTGCTTAGATCGCGCAATGCGTTTGCGTTCTGCATCAGGTGTTTCAGAGCCAACTAGCTTTTGAACTTCTTGCATGAATAATGCGCCGTCATCAAGCAGTGTGATTAGCCCAAGTTTAGCAAAAGCATCAATTGCCACGCGTACCGTATCAATGCTGGTATTCGTGATTGAAGCCAGCATTTCAGGAGTGTAGGGGATAGTATCTTTGAATAGTAATTTACCATTATCATTAATTGATTTAAGCATAAGCTTTAAGTAAAAAATGATATAGTCTTTACCGTTTGGTTGAGATTCGATAATGCGGATTTCATCACGATTGAAAAAATCGTGATGAAGTTTTAGCCAGAAAAATTTCTTTTGAGATGTTTTGTTTGGTAACATATTATGATCCTTTATAAATGTGTTACCAAACTTAATTAAAAATGAAAGGCTAAAGAAAGGATAGTTTATTAATTTCTGCTGTGCCAAAACTTGGATCTAATTTTGCATATCGTTGAGTCATTCTGGGGGTGGAATGATTCATTAATATTTGTATCTTATAAAGAGGAGTGCCATTTATTGCAAGATGGCTGGCAAATGTATGTCTCAAAGAATGAATGACAATCCGATGTTTGCGGTCATCTAAATCAATTTCTTCATTAAATAATTGGTCTAATATAGGCTTCAAATTCTCTTGAAAGTATTTTTGTCCTAGCGGAAAATTAGTTAATTTACTTGGGAATATATACTCATTGAGTCCTTTACCTTCTATGAATGTTTTTAACTGTACGCTTATTGATTCGCTGAAATACCCACAGTATCTAGCACCGCTGCTTCCAGAAGAAGTTTTTTTGTAATTATTTAGTATAATTGTTTTTGTTTCAAAATTAATGTCTTTTACTTTAATATGCCTTATCGTATCTAGTCTACCACCAGTTGAAAGACATAATTTAACAAACATATCAAGAATAGGTTTGTCTGCAATCTTAGTTTTTAGTTTCTCAATTTCAAGTATAGTCAGGAATCTCTCCCTTGAGTTCTCAATACCTTTTATTTTCTTGATGATAGGTTTTATAGAAATTAATTTTTTCTCAATACCAAGATTTAGTATTGCACTTAATAATGTTAAAACACTATTAATAGTGCTATCTGAAAGCCTGTTAGTTCTAAGTAAATTTTTGTGTTCGTTGATTTCATCATTATCAATACTCTCTGGGTTTCGATTTAAAAAATATGACAAATGATTTTCTAATCGAGACTCATCATTTTTAATGTTTTTTTCAACTCGTTTGTTTTTTTCAATTTCTTCATCTGTTAGAGGTCGTTTTACATTAATCGGAATGAGCTTTTCTTTTCTCATATGGGCGAAATAAATCTGAGATAAATCAAAAAAAGTTATTTTTACTTTATGATTATTCTCTATTCTTTCGCCTTTTTGGATTTTATGAGCTAATTCGATACTTTTGGATTTCACTTCAGATTGAGTAATGCCTTGACTGCTGTTTCCTACTTTAAATCTCTTACGAATTGGACGACCATTTTTATCGAGACTATTGGGATCTAAATAACAAGCATAATAAGTAATATCACCATTTTTCTTGTGATACATTTGAACGTCTGCGCCATATTTTTTTGAGATTAATAGTTTTGTCATGATTTATCCTAAAAATTGTACTTTTGTACTTAATTTTACTTATACATGACAGGATTTTAATAGGAAATGTGTGGTGGTTGAAATAGTAACACACTGATATGACTTCGTTTATCGTGTTTTGTCTGACTTTGTCTTGAAATGCCGAAATGCTAAACTATAACTCATAACCCGAAGGTCGTTGGTTCAAATCCAGCCCCCGCAACCAATTAAATCAATACTTTCAATAAAACAATCAATAATCACAAATCTTTAATTGCCCTCTATTTGACACCATCTTTTAAAATTTGATGTTTTTAGTTCATTTTTTAACTATCTTTTCATGTGCAAAAATTCCAACAATAGCTCATCAAAATGACAGACTAGCATTAGAACAAAATGATGCAATAAAAATTTCTGCTTTTCTTGTTAGCATGACACACCTCACGCAGTTAATACATGGTAATTGCTTGGGATAAGTCATTGCCAAAGCAATGCCGGATATAAGCCAAAAATATAGTGTAAGGTGGTAGCTATAGCGCTTGTCTGGTAAATCTCTCTAAAATGTCGGCACATTCCTCAGACGTATCCAGTCCTCGGGGCTTAGAGGACTTTTTTAGCTTAACTAAACCCTGGTTTCTAGTTAGGGGCGTGGGGAGTTAGAAGCCCATACAAAGTTGGTCGGACGTATTCACCGGTTAAGGTTTATTAGTCGCACCCCTCACATTGATATTATCAATAGTTAAACCATTAATAAAATTAGTTTAATCCATTCCACAAAATCTAGAATTAGCCAGGTGAATCAGTTTAGTTTGTCAATATGAAATAATCTTTTAAGTGCTGTTAAATGATTACGGTTAGTATTTCCACTTTATGTTGTGGAGTTTTCAGCTCCAGTGGCGTTATTCTGGCTGATCGGGGGTGTAGTTGTCAAGTTGGTTAAGATATTTTACAATATGATGTATCTCATATATAATCATGTGTTGACTTAATATATAAAGGAATATAAAATGAATATTAATGATCCAGTTACATCAAAAAGGTTTAGTGACTATATTAAATCTCCAGATTTTCTTGCTACATGACAGAAAATAAAAAAAGCTGACCATATCTTCAAAAATAGGTTAATTTATCGAATTTTCGACCAAGAAAAGATAGATAATGCCTAAAATGAAGATAGATCAGCTAAGTAGTAT
>JACCDZ010835032.1_pt1 | contig 32846 bp, 31 predicted proteins | sample 7449551 | NCBI WGS metagenome assembly JACCDZ01 (sample SAMN15323452, study PRJNA562643) | freshwater metagenome | isolation source: river surface water | place: USA:Blue River Watershed | collected 2017-08-18 | reverse complement strand
TTCTAGCGCATCTGTTAATCTGGATAATGTGCGAATAAGGGCTGGGCAAGCGGTTCGCGGAGGCGCGGTTTTTCTCTCCGGGCGTGCTGGCTTTGTGGCATCTGACTCCGAGTTCCAGGGAAATCAGGCCGGAGAGACAGGTGGCGCTATTGCCATGAATTGTTATATGGATGGTAGCGTTACGCGCTCAGTGAGTGTGAGTCGTTCATCTTTCCGCTTGAATCAGGCTGCTGCAGGGGCTGGTGCCATTCAGCTGTGTGGTAATGTGGCAATGACTCTTCAGTCCTCCACTCTTTCACAGAATTCGTCTGCTGCGACATCCGGGGCTTTACATTATTCAGATGGATTCGGCGCATCTTCTGTCGTGCTGGAGCTTGATTTTGTGACGGCCGCAGAAAATACCGGTGGCCCCGTTATTCTTTCGTCTGGTCCTTATGCCTGGACGCTGAAAAAGACGGTATTTGCAGCTAATACGGCGGGAAATTGCAGTGTTTCGGGTGCTAATCCAGATTGTACGGCAATAAATCCGACAGCGACGGACGATTATTACGTGGAAGAGCATGTTTTGGTTTCTGCTGATTTGTCTGTTTTTTCCTCTGCTGGTTATCAGTTGTTTGGTGGGCTGGTTGGGGGATACCTCCCGGACGTGTCTTCGCCACTTCTTGATGTTTCAACAACTGGCTGCGAGGGTGCTGATCAACGAAACTTGAGCAGAGAGGATGTTGCAGCGTGTGATATAGGCGCCTTGGAGCGTTTACAGGTCGCTGTCGTTGATGATGAGGGTGAGAATGCCTCTGGTGATGACCGTCTTGCATACATTCAGGTTCTGGATAATGACTCATACGGTGAAGATGGCTCAGCTGTTCCGGTAATCACTAAGCCTGCTGATTTTTCTCTCGTTGATAAAAGTTCTACTGAAACTACAGATCTGACTATTTGTAAGATTGATCTTACTCAGGAGTTGGGTCCTAGGCTGATGGTTGATACTACTGGTGTGGTTACCAAGCAAACTGAGCCAATCAAGTGTTATTACCAGCTTAAGGATGAGATGGGTGTGCTGTTTGGTGCTGTTGGGACTGTTCAAGCTTCGATTTCGAACTTCAAGCCGGAAGTAGGTGACGATAATTATCTTCGGCCTGTGGGTGTTTCTTCTATTCAGCTGAATTTGTTGGCAAATGATAACGATGCTGGTGATGGTATTTATGCAACCCTCAGGGAAAATTTCACCATAATGATCAGGGGTGAGCGCCCGTTGTCCGGTGTCGGTGTAAAGACCCAGCTTGGAACGGTAACGGGTGAAGAGGTTGATTGTGCTGATGTTGTTGGGGATGCGGTTGATGGTGCGGTTTGCTTTGTTTCTGGCATGTTGACGTACAAGGCAGATAATAGTGCATCCCCCTTTACAGAGGAGTTTGAGTATTCCGTTTACGACAGGCATACAGGTGAAGATGCTCTTGAGTCTGCTAGGGCAGTTGTAACAATATCCACAGACGCGCCTGATCCTGATAAGAAGGGTGGTACCGTCGACTGGATTCTCTTGAGCTTGTTGTCGCTCGCAGGGTTGCGACTGTCACGACGTCTCTGATAAAAAGGCCGCATTAAGCGGCCTTTTTATTTTGGAACATCACTCAAGGAGATGGCATGAACTGGTTAAAACTGGGTATGAGCACAAGTCTTGTCATACTATTGGCCGCTTGCGCGTCAACTGGACCAGTCAGGCTTTATGAGGGGGTAGAGAGGTCTGATACAGAAGTTGCGACTATTCGTGTCCCGGAACAGATACAAGTCATGTCGGCTGATGGTCAGGAAAGGACAGGAGGGCTGCTGGAACGGAACCAAATAATGACTGCTTTGCCAGGCGAACATGTATTCAGCCTGCGCTACGTCGAGCTTTTCCAGATCAACTCTGAAGAACATGAGGTTGTTCGGTCAAGACAGTCTGCCCTGAGGTTTACAGCAGTGGCCGGGCACGAATACCGTATTGAAATGGATAAGCAGGGCTCTCTTGAGGTGGCCAGAAAGTTTGCAAAGGATCCAAAATTCCGTCTGGTGGATGTGAGCAGTGGTGCTGTGACGGAATCGACGGCAATCAAGTCCTATGCCGAGGCGTCGCTGGTCGATACCATCACCAAGGCGTTTGACTCGTCTGACAGCAAGGCGCAGGGGCCGACGCATCTGGATCTGTTGAAAGATGTCTGGGGGCGTGCTTCTCCTGAGGACAGGGCAGGCTTCAGGGTGTGGCTGGATCAGCAACCGAAGTGATGTTGCGGTTTTCATGGCGACTCATTGCACTTGGTCGCCATGAAAACCGTCGTTATTCATTGCCCGGTTGCCGCCCGCTGCCATTTGGCAAAGTACATGGCAGACACAAAGCAGCAGGCGGTCAGGATGGCCTTGATGACTGCAACCCCTCCCTCCAGACCTGCCACCATTCCTCCCAGCACTGCCCAGCAGAAATAGGGCAGTAGCAGTATGCCCAGCCATACGGCACTGAAGGCACGGCCTTTGGCTACGGGCCAGTAGAAGAGTCCTGGCGGAATGATCTTGATGGCAATCACTACCGCTATGGCCATCACCTGTATGCCGGGAGGTGCAAACAGGATCGTTTCAACCGTCATCAGGACCAGCAGGGCAGCCAGCAGGCCAAGGGTCACCTTTCGAGCCTGATCAGCACGCGAACCACTCATGACAGCCTCCTGTGCGCGTGGCGGGCCAGACGCTGACCTAGCGCCACGCATAGCTCACTTTCTGTGTCATCCACCGGGCGCTTGCTGTCTGCCCCGGCCAGGTGACTGGCGCCATAGGGGGTGCCACCGGCGGTAGTTTTCAGCAGGCCGGCCTCGGAGTAGGGCAAGCCAAGAATGCTCATGCCGTGGTGCAGCAAGGGCAGCATCATGCTGATCAGCGTGGTTTCCTGACCGCCGTGCAACGAGCTGGTCGAGGTGAATACCACAGCCGGTTTGTCGATCAGTGCGCCGTTCAGCCACAGGCCACTGGTTCCATCCAGGAAGTACTTGAGTGGGGCAGCCATGTTGCCGAAACGGGTCGGGCTGCCCATGGCCAGGCCGGCACAGTGGGCCAGGTCTTCTTCTGTGCAGTAAAGCTCTCCATCCTCGGGGATGTCCGGAGCAGTTGCTTCGGTTACCGTTGAGACTGCGGGAACGGTTCGAAGGCGGACATCCATTCCTTCCTTTTCAATGCCTCGGGCAATCAGCTTCGCCATTGTGCGGGTTGCACCATGACGGCTGTAGTAAAGCACCAGTACGTACGGAGTGTTACTCACTTCAGCAGCTCCTTGAGGCGATCAGGTGGTCGGGCAATAACGGCCCGGTCGCCATTTACCACGATTGGCCGCTCCAGCAGGCGCGGATGCCGTGTTATTGCATCAATGATCCTGGCTTCAGTCAGCTCAGGAGATGACAGGCCAAGGGTTTCGTATTCCTCTTCTCCGGTACGCAACAGCTCCCGGACAGGTATATCAAGCTGGCGAACCAGTTGCAGCAGCTGGGCGCTGTCCGGAGGGGTCTCAAGGTAGCGGATAACGGTCAGTGGCCGTCCGGATGCTTCCAGTAACGCCAATGCCTCGCGTGACTTGGAGCAGCGAGGGTTGTGATAGATCGTAAGCATGGGCAGGTATCGTCATGGCAATGGCCGGCATTGTAGCCGTGAAGGCAGGGCAGGTCACACTCGACAGGCGGCACCATGACAGGAATACTTGGCCGGTTGCCTGATGCCACTGGAAAACCCATGCCCCTGCCTGTTTTGCGCCAGAGTCTGTCTTTTATCCGGTTTGTAGGACGGCGTTTTCTGGCTGACAACTGCCGGCAGAATGCCATTGTGCTGACCTACACCACGCTGTTTGCGGTGGTACCCATCATGACAGTGACCTTTGCCATCCTGTCAGGCATCCCCTCCATGCAACACGTTAGTGTCGATATCCAGAATTTTGTGTTTGAGCACTTCATTCCCAGTACCGGTGCCGCGTTACAGGAGCGCTTGCACCAGTTTGCGCAGCAGGCGCGGGGCCTGACGGCGGTGGGTATTGGCATGTTGTTTGTAACGGCCTTGATGATGCTGGTTACGATTGAACAGGCCTTTAATGAGATATGGAAAGTGCGTGTGGCGCGCAAGGGCGTGGTGGCCTTTCTGCGTTACTGGGCGGTACTCAGCCTGGGGCCTCTTCTGCTCGGCGCGGGCTTCGGGATTTCTTCCTATCTGACATCGCTCAAGCTGTTCAGTACGGCGGCCTCCGTCGTTCATGACGTGGTGCCAGGTTTGCAGTTGTTGCCGTTTGTGTCGACGACGCTGGCCTTCATGTTGTTGTATGTGGCTGTTCCCAACTGCAAGGTGCCATTACGTGCGGGTTTCTGGGGTGGGCTGTTTGCGGCATTTCTGTTTGAGCTTGCCAAGAAGGGTTTTGGCATGTTTGTCAGTCATTTCTCTTCTTATACACTGGTGTATGGCGCCTTTGCCGCTGTGCCCGTGTTTCTGATCTGGATTTATGTTTCGTGGATTATCATTCTGCTTGGTGTGGAAGTGACCCGTGCACTGGCCGTGTTTCGGCGGACCGGTTTGGCAAGTCGTCATCCGGTGCTTGCGTTGCTTGATGTGCTGCAGTTGTTCTGGCGCAAGCAGTTACATGGCGGTACCGTGACGGATATTGAAGCGTTGAGCATTCTGGGAGGGCAAGAGACAGAACTCTGGTTCCAGTTTGCCGACATCCTGCAGCGTGAGCATATTATCCAGCGCACGGATGATGGGGCGTACGTGCTGGCCCGTAATCTCGATCAAATCAGTTTTTCAAGCTTTTACAGGGCATTGCCATGGTCATTACCGCAGCCGGCAGATCTTGAGCGGCTTCATGCGGATGATCACTGGGTGAGTGTGCTGAAACCGGCGCTGCTGCGCGTAAATGAATCCATTGATGTCGAGCTGAAGCAGTCGCTTGCCAGTATTCTGGCGGATGATGCTGTCCAGGGCTCTGGAGTAGTTACTCATGAGTGCGATTGAATTGCTGACCCTTGAGCATGACGGGCTGGTATTTACGGCACGCGCAACAGGCAGTGGGCCTCTTGTGCTTCTGCTGCACGGATTTCCGGATGATTTCCATTCCTGGGATGCCCAACTGGAGGCGATTGCCGCGCAGGGATACCGTGTGGTGGCGCCAATGATGCGTGGTTATGAGTCATCGTCCTGCTCGCCACGCGATCTTTATCATCTGATTCATCTGGCCTCGGATGTGTTTGCCTGGATGAAGCATCTCGATGCAAAGCAGTGCCATCTGGTAGGCCACGACTGGGGTGCCCTGACCAGTTACGTTGCGGCGGCATTACAGCCCAGAAAGTTTTCCTCGCTGACGACGCTGGCGATTCCTCATCTGCGCAGGGGGCTGCAGGGCGTGGTGGGTGTGCCAGCCCAGCTGGTGAAGTCGGCCTATATCCTGCTCATGCAATTCCAGAAAGCCTCCGAGATGATTGTCGAGCGTGATGATTACGCCTTTATCGAGACACTCTGGCAGCGCTGGTCGCCCGGTTGGCATTACTCCCAGGCCGAAATAGAGCAGGTCAAGGCGACATTCCGTGCGGAAGGGGTGACTCACGCGGCCACCCAGTATTACCGCTGCTTGTTGCAGCCCCTTTCCCTTTCGACCCAGCAATCATGGCGGTTGCTCACCAGCAAGGTCAGTGTCCCGACACTGGCAATCACCGGCGAAAAGGATGGCTGCATGGACAGTCGCCTGTATGACAGCCTCATGCGTGAACAGGACTTCGAGAAGGGGCTGGAGGTTCGTCGTATTGCCGAGGCTGGCCACTTCCTGCATCGCGAAGCACCCGTGGCGGTCAATGAGCTTATTCTGGACTGGATACGGCAGCATCCTGTCAGTTCTGACTGATTTCGTAGCCTTCCCGGGGCGGATATCCAGCGCCGGCTTGGGTATAATCGGCGCCCTCAGCGGGCAGGGCACACAATGCCTTGCCCGATCTTGCCAGCCCGCTTATCGCGACCCGCCCGGAGACCCCATGACCGTCATCAAGCAGGACGACCTTATCCAGAGCGTTGCCGACGCCCTTCAGTACATCTCCTATTACCACCCCGTAGACTTCATTCAGGCCATCAATGCGGCTTATGAGCGGGAGGAGAGCCAGGCTGCCAAGGACGCCATGGCCCAGATCCTCATCAACTCGCGTATGTGCGCCGAGGGTCACCGCCCGATCTGCCAGGACACTGGCATCGTCACTGTGTTCGTGAAAGTGGGCATGGATGTGCGCTGGGATCTGGGAGGCATGAGTCTGGATGACGCCATCAACGAAGGCGTGCGTCGCGCCTACCTGAATCCGGACAATGTACTGCGCGCCTCCATCCTGCGTGACCCGGCCGGCAAGCGCCAGAACACCAAAGACAACACTCCTGCTGTCATCCACTACAGCATCGTCCCGGGTGACAAGGTTGATATCACTGTTGCGGCCAAGGGCGGTGGTTCCGAGAACAAGTCCAAGATGGTCATGCTCAATCCGTCCGACTCTATTGTTGACTGGGTATTGAAGACGGTGCCAACCATGGGCGCCGGCTGGTGCCCGCCCGGCATGCTCGGTATCGGTATTGGTGGTACGGCGGAAAAAGCGGCACTGCTGGCCAAGGAGTCCCTGATGGATCCGGTCGACATGCACGAGCTGCTGGCCCGTGGTCCGCAGAACCGCATTGAAGAGCTGCGTGTCGAACTCTATGAGAAGGTGAATGCGCTCGGCATCGGTGCCCAGGGTCTGGGTGGCCTGACTACCGTTGTCGACATCAAGATTCTGGATTATCCGACTCATGCTGCGTCGCTGCCGGTCGCCATGATTCCCAACTGTGCTGCCACGCGTCATGTGCATTTCGAGCTTGATGGCACCGGCCCTGCCGAGCTGGAAGTACCAAAGCTGGAAGACTGGCCGAAAATCACCTTTGATTCGAGCAAGTCGCGCCGCGTGAACCTCGACACCATCACCCAGGAAGAGATCAACAGCTGGAAGACGGGCGAAACCCTGTTGTTGTCCGGCACCATGTATACAGGCCGAGATGCCGCACACAAGCGCATGACGGAAATGTTTGCCCGTGGTGAATCCCTGCCCATCGACCTGAAGGGCAAGTTCATTTACTACGTCGGCCCGGTTGATCCGGTGCGCGATGAGGTGGTGGGACCTGCCGGCCCGACGACGGCCACCCGTATGGACAAGTTCACCGAGGTGGTACTGGAAAAGACCGGCCTGCTGGGCATGATCGGCAAGTCCGAGCGTGGTCCGGTTGCCATTGAGGCCATCAAGAAGTACCAGGCCGTGTACCTCATGGCAGTGGGTGGTGCGGCCTATCTCGTGTCCAAGGCCATCCGCAAGGCACGTGTGGTGGCATTCGAGGATCTTGGTATGGAGGCGATCTACGAGTTTGTTGTGGAAGACATGCCGGTCTCCGTGGCAGTTGACGTGAAGGGCGAATCGGTACACGACACCGCCCCGAAGATCTGGCAGGCGAAGATCGGCAAGATACCTGTGAAAGCCTGATCGTCCGAGCATTGAAAACCCGCCAGATGGCGGGTTTTTTCATGAACCAGGGGTTCTACTCAGGGTGCCTGATAATGGGTAGAGTTGAGGCTGGAGTATACAGGGGGGAGTTTGAATGCAACGATCTTTGTCTCATGTGATTCACACGGCATTGCTTGTTGTCGGTGTGCTTATCGTGACTCCGGTATATGCCCGTGAAGTATTGATCACTGGGGAGTGGCCTCCTTATACCGGTATCCGGGAGCCTCAGGGCGGGAGTATCACGGCAGTTGTGCGCCAGGCATTTGCCGCTGAGGGGATTGATGCCCAGATTGGTTTCTTCGGATGGAATCGCGTACGACCCTTGATGGATGCCAGCAAGGAATATGCAGGTCGCTTTCCGGATTACTATTCCGAAGAACGAGCCAAGAGCTGTCATTATTCGAACATCATTGGCAAAAGCCCATTGGGGCTGGCGGAGCGGAGGGTTCGTCCGGTGCACTGGAGCAGTGTTGCTGACCTTGCCTCTTACAGGATTGGTACGGTGAGGAGCTATGTCAACTCGCCGGAGTTTGATCAGCTGGTTAGTGACGGGAAAATACGAGTCGTTCAGTCAGCTGATGATGAAGAAAACATGGCTAATCTTGTTGCAGGTAAGGTTGATGCCGCCGTGATTGACCGGAATGTTTATGCATATCTTCTGAAGAAGAACCCGAGATTCAAGGGCGAAGAGTTGCGACTGAGACTTAATGAGAAAACATTGATGGTGCACAGGCTATATGTATGTTTCTCGAAGGATGAAAAGGGGCGTGTATTGCGAGACCGGTTTAATAAGGGACTGAAAACGTTGACAGCAGCGGGTCCTCGCTGATTCGTGCCATATGGCATGTGTCAAAGTAATGAGATTTCATCATGCACAACGTCCTGATTGCTTAGTAACACCGGTTTTCTTTCTGCTCATCTTCATGGAGTACTGGTGGAGCCGTCGTCAGGGAAGAAATGTCCACGAATTCTCGGATGGCCTGACCAGTATCGGTTGCGGAATATTCACAGTAACCATCGAGTTGTTCGCCAAGGCGGGTTTGCTGGTGTTGTTTGCGCTGGTTTCGTCTCATGGCGTGTGGCAGTGGTCGTCGGATAGCTGGGTGACCTGGGCAGTGTTTTTTCTGCTGCTCGATTTTGTGTACTACTGGGCGCATCGCTGGTCACATGAACTGAACATCCTCTGGGCCGGGCATGTGCCACATCATCAGAGTGAGGAATACAATCTCACCACCGCCCTTCGTCAGGGTGCATTCCAGGATATCAGCCACTGGCCGCTTTATCTGGTGTTGGCATTGCTTGGATGCCCGGTTGAAGTGTTTATCCTGCTGCTCACGTTCAGCAAGTTTTACCAGTTCTGGATACACACCCGTTTGATTGGGAAATTGCCGATTATTGAGGGCTTGCTGAATACGCCATCAGCACATCGTGTGCATCACGGTATCAATGATCCCTACATCGACCGTAATCATGGCGGTACCCTGATGATCTGGGACCGCTTGTTTGGCACGTATATCGAGGAACAGGAGGAAGTGGTTTTCGGTGTGCGCAAGGCGTTTCATGCGCGCAATCCTGTGACGGCACATGTGGACTGGCTGACAACGATGTGGCGTGATGCTGTCCTCTCGGGACAATGGCAGGATCGTTTCCGCATCTGGTTCAAGCCGACCGGCTGGCGACCAGATCATACTCGCGAGCTTGATCCCCGGCCGCCATTCTCATTGGCCCGTTTCCGGCGTTTTGTACCGGTATTTTCCGGCTCACAACGGCAGCAAGGGGCTTTGTGGCTGGTGCTTTCGATTGTGTGCAACAGCATCATGATGCTGGGGTATGGCAAGTTGTCGTGGGAATTGCAGGGTGTCCTGGCGCTGGGCGTGACACTTGCCCTCTGGCAAATGTCACGAGTGTTTTCTGTTTCAGTCGCTCAGTGATGATGGTGCTGATGCATGTCTTCGGGTGCACTGCTGCTGTTTTGTGTTGCGGCAGGCATATCCATCTGCCTGGCATGCCCTGTGTGGTCGTGACCTTTCAGGAAAGGTAACGCAGTCCAGATGCCAAACAGGATCACCAGCAAGCCTGCAACCTGACGTACACCGGGGCGTTGCAGCATCTGGCGCAGTTCAGCCGCCATGGTGCCTGTCACAAGCAGGAAGGGTAGGGTGCCCAGCCCGAAAGCAATCATGAGAAGGCCGGACATCATGGCATCGCTGCGCGCAAGTGACAGGGTGAGGGCGCTGTAAACCAGTCCGCAAGGCAGGAACCCCCATACACCACCAACCAGAACTGCCTTGAGTGGATGGTTCACGGGAAAGAGGCGTTTGCGCAGTGGATCCATCAAGCGCCAGGCGCCGCCACCGATTCTCTCCAGTCGAGCGAGACCATTCCACCAGCCGGCCAGATACAGGCCCATGGCCACCATGAACAGGCCTGCAACCAGACGCAGCCACATCATGCCGGCCAGTGGTGCAATCAGATGCTGACCCAACAGGCCGACAAGAACGCCGAGGATGCCGTAAGTGAGCAAGCGTCCTGCGTTGTATGCAAGCTGATAGCCGAACAGGCGCTGGCTGGTGCGCATTTCGGCAGGCAAGGCAAAGCTCAGTGCTGCTGAAATTCCCCCGCACATGCCAATGCAGTGTGTTCCGCCAAGAAAGCCGGTCATCCAGGCAGTAAGCAGTAGTGAGTAATCCATTGGTCCCATTATTTCTGTTTCCTGCGTTGTTCGCGGTCGTCCTGGAGAATGCGATGCGAGGGGCCGTCCATGTCATCAAACTGGTCGTGTTTAACTGCCCAGAAAAATGACCAGATGGCAAAGCCCAGAAACATAAGGCCCAGTGGTACCAGAAAATAGATTACTTCCATGGCATTCTCATGGCGTCGCGACAGCAGTTGTTGTGCTGCGAAGTGGCTCGGGAAATGGTCTGGTTTTACGCAAGCGCAGGGCATTGCCCACAACAACCAGTGAACTGAGTGACATGCCGATGGCGGCCAGCCATGGAGGAACAAAACCAAGTGCGGCAGGAGGTAGTACAGCCAGGTTATAGGCCAGTGCCCATGTCAGGTTTTGACGGATGATGCGCTGTGTGGCAATTGCTTGCTGGCGAGCAGTGACCAGTGCACGAAGGTCATCACGGAGCAACAGGGCATCTGCGGTGGTTTGTGCCAGATCAGTACCGGATGCCATGGCAATCGAGAGGTGAGCCTGCCCAAGGCCGGGAGCATCATTCACGCCATCGCCAACCATGACCACAATGGCACCTTCGGCCTGCAAGCGGCGTATGGCCTCTTGCTTGTCTTCCGGTAGCAGTCCTCCGGCAACATGATCCATGCCCAGTTGCCGGCCCATTTCTGTCGGTGCACTGGAGCGGTCGCCGGACAGCAGCCATGTTTTCAGACCGGCTTCCTGCAGGGCATTAATGACACCTGCAGCTTCGGGGCGCAGGCTGTCACTCAGTTTGAACCAGGCAAGCGCACCCTTGTCATCACTCAGCCACAGCCGGTCCAGATCCGTGGCCTGTGCGTGATCAAGTGCAAACTCTGCATGGCCCAGCCGATAGTGGATGTCATCAATATCGGCCTCCACACCGGCACCAGAAGTTTGACGAAGGTTGCTGACAGCAAGGTTGTCTTGTGTGAATTGCCGGAATGCTTGTGCGACAGGGTGTTCCGAAAACTGTTCGAGCGCAGCGGCAACTATCCTGACTTGCTCCAGTGAGCCGCGTACTGCGGCAGCTTCCCGGATGATCAGCTTTCCTTCGGTCAGTGTTCCTGTCTTGTCAAAAACAACATGAGTGGCAGCGGCGAGTGTTTCAAGGACATGACCGCGGGTCAGCAGAAAGCCTTCACGGGCCAGTGTGTTGGTTGCACTGGTCAGGGCGGCAGGCGTTGCCAGCGAAAGTGCACAGGGACAGGTGGCAACCAGCACTGCCAGCGTGGCCCAGAAGGCATGTTCAGGATTTACCAGCCACCAGCCTATAAAAACCGCGACGGCCAGAAGCAGCACACGAGCAACGAAAACATGCGCCATACTGTCGGCCTTCTGGGCCAGTCGTGGCTTCTCTGCCAGTGCACGGTTCAGTAAACGGTTGAGTGTGGCCAGCGTACTGTCGCCACCTGCACGCGTCACCTCGATCAGCAGTGGACTTTCTGTATTTACACTGCCCCCGATAACCGTATCGCCTTTTTTCTTCGGAACCGGCAGTGGTTCACCGGTAATCAGTGCCTCGGTCACGGCGCTCTGTCCATCCTGGACAATGCCATCGGCCGCAATCGTTTCTCCTGGCCGTACCTGCAAGCGGTCGCCAGCTTCCAGTGAGCCTGCGGCAATCACTTCCGTGTTGCCATCGTCATTCAGTCGTGTTGCGAGGCGGGGTGTCAGTGACATCAGCCCCGCAGCTGTATCACCTGCACGCTGCCGGGCCTTCATCTCCAGAAAGCGACTGGTGAGCAGGAAAAACACAAACATGCATACAGAATCGAAATAGGTTTCTCCTCCACCAATGAAGCTTGCGTAGAGTGAGGCAAAGTAGGCGCCAAAGATGGCGATGGTGACAGGAACATCCATCGTCAGGCTGCGTGATTTGAGGGCTCGCCAGGAGGCGCTGTAGAACGGGTAGGCAGAGTAAAACAGCACCGGAGTGGCGATAAAGCCCATGGTGGCACGCAGATAGTCGCGGTACTCCGTTTCCATGCCGCTACTGCTGGCGGCACCAACATACATCGCCATGGCATACATCATGACTTGCATCATGCCGAGGCCGGCAACCGCCAGACGCAACAGCAGGGTACGACTTTCCTGCTTCAGCTGGGCTGCGTGCGTATCGGCTCGAAAGGGGCGGGCGCGATAGCCGATATTGGCAAGGCTGGTGAGCAGTTTGCTGATGGGGGTCTGACGATCATCCCAGACCAGATGCAGGCGGTGATTGCTCAGGTTGACGGTGGCACGGGCAACACCCGGTTGCTGTTGCAGGCGCTTTTCAATCAGCCAGGCGCAGGCCGCACAGTTGATCGCATCCAGTGTCAGTTCGGCGCAGGCCAGTTCGCCCTCGCGTCCGACAAATTCGCGTTGCGCATCCGGGTGATCAAATACCTCCAGCGCCAGTCCTTCCGGCAGGGCTGCTGGCCCGGCGGCAGGAGCATCACGATCCCGGTAATAGCTTTCCAGTCCTCCGGCCATGATGGCTTCAGCAACGGCCTGACAGCCAGCACAACAGAACGCGCGTGGCGTATCGAGCACCACAGCTTCAAAGCGCAGCCCCGCCGGTACCGGTAAACCACAATGAAAGCAGTTCGGTACTGAGGGCAATTCAGTGCTGTTCATGAACCAGTGTCAGCTTGTCCAGGGGGAAGTCACGGGTACTGCGCAGACGCCATTCGGCATTGCCCAGTTCGATATAGTGACGTCCCTGCAGGCCATGCGTGAGCATGCCCTGATAATGGCCATCAGCGCGGCGGGTGAGTACGACGCTTTGATCTTGTTTGGCCAGTGTCGGGTGAGACAGGATCAGGGTGAGCGTTTCCGGGGTGGTGATGCTTTTGGGGCTGACGAGTGTGGCACTTATCTCGCCAGTCACACTGTCCAGTTGCAACTCTGCCGAAATCCCGAGCGAGGCAGCGGCATCGTCGCGTGCAAGACTCTGGTTGATGGCCTTGCCATCCTTGTACCAGTCATCGCGTACCAGGCTGTCCTGATTCAAGATGGCAATTGCCAGCGTCGACAGGCCGGCAACCACGGAGATTGCTGGCAGTGCAATCAGGAACCAGGGCCAGAACTGGCGATACCAGGGTTTGATGCCTGGTGCGGTGGCAAGATCAGCGTGCTGTGTCATCTGCAGTAGCCTCTCAGAGTGGTGGCGGTGCGAGGAAGCGACTTTCGGAAGATTTTCGGACATCCGGATCGCTTTTGGCCTGCAGATGGAACTCGATTTCGTATTTTGTCTTGTCCAGTTCACCCGGGTCGCCCAGCAGCGTGACGGGAACTGATTCCTGTTCACCGGCTGCCAGCGAAATCTCGATCGGTTCACTCATGCGAATGTCGTCATCAGCCTCAATCGTCAGCGTATAGCGTTCAGCCTTCTGCGATTTGTTGAGTGCCTTGACCAGATACACATTCTCGATCATGCCGTCACTGTTTTCCCGGTAAAGCTGGTTGCGGTCACGGATGGTTTCCAGCTCCAGCGGTACGCGCAGTGTCAGGGCAACCAGAAATACAGTAGCCATGATGCCAATCAACGCGGCATAGCCCACCAGACGACCACGCAGGAACTTGTACTTGCCACCCTTTTCCAGCAGGTGCTCGGTGGTGTAGCGGACCAGGCCGCGCTCATAGCCCATCTGGTCCATGACCGAGTCACAGGCATCAATACAGGCCGCACATGAAATGCACTCGAACTGCAGGCCATCGCGGATATCAATGCCGGTAGGGCAGACCTGGACGCAAAGTGTGCAGTCGATGCAGTCGCCCAGACCTTCACTCTGGTAGTCCACCCCTTTCTTGCGGTTGCCACGAGGCTCGCCGCGCTGGGTGTCATAGGAAATGATCAGGGTGTCCTTGTCGAACATCACACTCTGGAAGCGACCATAGGGGCACATGTACATGCACACCTGCTCACGTAACCAGCCGGCGTTCATGTAGGTCGCAACCGTGAAAAAGAAAATCCAGAATATTTCCCAGAAGCTCAGGTCAAACTGAACCAGTTCCATGGTCAGGATGCGGGCATCAGTAAAATAGCTGACGAAAGTTATAGCAGTGACAAATGCTACCGCCAGCCAGCCTACATGTTTGAGGCTGCGACGAACTATCTTTGCAAGACTGATATTTGCCTTGTCCAGCTTGATGCGGGCATTACGCTCACCTTCGGTGATTTTTTCAATCCACATGAAGATTTTTGTCCATACCGTCTGCGGGCAGGTGTAACCGCACCAGACGCGACCAGCGAACACGGTCACCGTGAACAGGGCAAAGGCAGCCATGATCAGCAACCAGGACAGGAAGAAGAAGTCCTGTGGCAGGAAAGTCCACCAGAAGATGTAGAACTTGCGATTTGGTAGATCGAACAGCAGGGCCTGACGATCATCCCAGGTCACCCAGGGCATCAGCAGGAAAAGCCCCATGGTGAACCAGATGGTGTAGACACGAATTGACTGGAAAAAGCCGCTGATAGACCTTGCATGAATTTTCTCGCGCTTGGCGTAGAGACTCATGGTGGCTGGAGTGGCTATGTTAACCGGGTCTGGGGACACATCCTTGGTCGGCAGGCGGGAAGGGCTTTGCTTGTCGCTCATTGTCGCGTGTCACGGCTTGAGGCCATGCTCCAAAGTGAATTGAGAAACTTCCTTGTCCGGGAGGCTTGTCGATACACTCTAGTCCTGATTTTAACAGCTTTGGCTGAAGAAGAGTGTGTGCCTGCGGCATCATGCCGCAGGCACACCGGATATTACTTCTTGTGTGACAGGGAGTAGACGTAGGCAGTCAGCAGGTGGACACGCTCGGCACCCAGTGCATCCTTCTGGGCAGGCATCTTGCCAGCACGACCTTCAGTGAGGGTCTTCTTCACGGCGGCCAGGCTGCCACCATAAAGCCAGACATTGTCAGTCAGGTTGGGTGCCCCCAGTATCTGGTTGCCCTTGCCGTCAGCGCCATGGCAGGCTGAACAGACTGCAAACTTGTCCTTGCCCGCAGCAGCCAGCTTGGCATCTGCCTTGCGACCAGACAGTGACAGGACATGGTTGGCTACCTCATCAACACCTGCAGCACCCAGTGAGTCGATCCACGCCGGCATGACGCCATTACGGCCATTCATGATGCTTTCATGAATGTTTTCGGGGGTGCCACCGTACAGCCAGTCGTTGTCGGTCAGGTTTGGAAAGCCTGCGGCACCGTGCGCAGTTGTGCCATGGCAGACGGAGCAGTTGTTGGCGAAAAGGCGAGCACCGATCTTCATGGCGCGTTCGTCTTTAACCAGTTGCTCCACCGGTACCTTGGCCAGTTCGGCGTAAAGCTTGCCGTACTGTTCGTTGTACTGCTTGTCTGCGGTGGCGTGCTCGCCGGTAGAGCTCCAGCCCAGGTAGCCCTGGAACTTGCCCATGCCGGGATACAGCATCAGATAGCCAATCGAGAACACGATGGTGATCCAGAAGAGCATCAACCACCAGCGCGGCAGCGGGTTGTTATACTCGCGGATACCATCATATTCATGTCCGGTCGTGCCATCTTCCGGCATGTCCGAAAGGTTCATCTTGCGTGTCCACATCAGCAGCCATGCACATCCAGCGATGTTCAGGGCCACGATGGCAATGATGTAGTTGCTCCAGAAATTACTCATTCACTTTTCTCCCGCGTGCCCTGCAAACCCGCCTCAGGGCGGGACTGCGTCAGGATCGGATCATTTTCAAGCGGCAGTCTGCCGATATCTTCAAAGCGCTTGCGGTTGCCTGGGCTGTACGCCCACCACACGACGCCTGCAAAGGCCAGAACTGCTGCAACGGTGGCGATGCTGTGCCAAGTGCCATAGTCCATGACTTACCTCTTCGACTTGATGACGGTGCCCAGTTGCTGCAGGTAGGCGATCAGCGCGTCCATTTCGGTCTTGCCCTGCACTTCATAAGGAGCCTTGCGGATCTCCTCATCGGTATAAGGCACACCAAAGTTGCGGAACACTTCCAGTTTCTTGCTGGTGTGCTCGCCTGTCAGCTCGCGCTCGGCCAGCCAGGGAAAGCCTGGCATGTTCGATTCCGGCACCACGTCACGCGGGTTTATCAGGTGGGCACGTTGCCAGTCATCCGAGTAACGTCCGCCAACACGGGCAAGGTCCGGACCGGTACGCTTGGAGCCCCACAGGAAGGGGTGATCCCAGACCGATTCGCCAGCCACGGAGTAGTGACCATAACGCTCGGTTTCAGCGCGGAGCGGGCGGATCATCTGGGAGTGGCAGACATGACAGCCTTCACGGATGTAAATGTCACGGCCTTCCATCTGCAGTGCAGTCAGCGGCTTCATGCCGGCCACTGGCTGAGTGGTTTCCTTCTGGAAAAACAGCGGCACGATTTCAACGAGACCACCAAAGCTGATGGCAACAATGATCAGCACGATCATCAGGCCAACATTCTTTTCAACTATTTCATGCGAGGTCGACATTATTTTCTTCTCCTCACTGGTTAGGCAGGTCGCGGGGTTCGGTATGGCGCAAGGTCATCCACACGTTGTAGGACATGACGAGCATGCCTGTGAGGATGATGATGCCGCCAACCAGACGGCCGACGTAATACGGGAAGGTGGCATTGAGTGCTTCAACAAAGCTGTAGGTCAGCGTGCCATCCTGGTTCACTGCACGCCACATCAGGCCCTGCATGATGCCGGCAATCCACATCGAGGCGATGTAAAACACGGTGCCAATGGTCGCCAGCCAGAAGTGCAGATAAATCAGCTTGGTCGAATACATGGCCTTGCGGTCAAACAGGCGCGGGATCAGCACATAGAGTGAGCCGATGGTGATCATGGCTACCCAGCCCAGTGCGCCGGAGTGCACATGGCCCACGGTCCAGTCGGTGTAATGGGAAAGCGCATTTACAGTCTTGATGGCCATCATCGGGCCTTCAAATGTCGACATGCCGGAGAAGGACAGGGAGACAATCAGGAAGCGGACGATCGGGTCATCACGCAGCTTCTGCCATGCGCCCGACAGGGTCATCATGCCGTTGATCATGCCGCCCCAGCTTGGTGCCAGCAAAATCAGCGAAAACACCATGCCCAGGGACTGGGTCCAGTCGGGCAGGGCGGTATAGTGAAGGTGGTGAGGGCCAGCCCACATGTAAACGGCAATCAGCGCCCAGAAGTGCACGATCGACAGGCGATAGGAGTACACCGGGCGGCCGACCTGGATGGGCACGAAGTAGTACATCATGCCCAGGAAGCCTGCGGTCAGGAAGAAGCCCACGGCGTTGTGGCCATACCACCACTGGATCATTGCATCCACGGAGCCGGCGTACAGGGAGTAGGACTTCCAGCCCGAGACAGGAACTTCAAGGTTGTTCACGATATGCAGTACGGCAATCGTGATGATGAAGGCACCGAAGAACCAGTTGGCCACATAGATGTGGGAGGTCTGACGCTTGACGATGGTGCCGAAGAACACAATGGCGTAGCACACCCACACCACAGTGATCAGCAGGTCGATTGGCCACTCCAGCTCGGCATATTCTTTGGTGCTTGTCAGGCCGAGCGGCAGGGTAATGGCAGCCAGAACAATGACCAGCTGCCAGCCCCAGAAAGTGAACGATGCCAGGCCAGGAGCAAACAGGGTTGCCTGGCAGGTACGTTGCACTACGTAGTAACTGGCGGCGAACAGGCCGCAACCACCGAATGCGAAAATCACCGCATTGGTATGCAGTGGGCGCAGACGGCCGTAACTCAGCCACGCGATATCAAAGTTGAGTGCCGGGAAGGCGAGCTGGGCGGCGATAATTACCCCCACCAGCATACCCACAACTCCCCAGACCACCGTCATGATGGCGAACTGCCGGACGACTTTCATGTCGTAGTCCGGAGTCACCGTGCTGGCAGCAGGTGCATGTGACATAACACTACCCTTGTGTGGAAAAGAAAACCGGAAACGTGCTGGTCATGAAGCGGCTGTCCTTAAGACCAGTAACACGAGAAAACTGCACAAAACCTGCCCTTGGGTGTCCTGAAGGCAGCTGTGACAAGCGGTGCACGGAGCGGGTACAACAAGCGCTCATCCGCTTCGCCTCCTGACAAAAATCAAAAACAGTCGAAAAACAGGCATTCAGGCCGGACCACACCCGAGGCTCCTAGTCTAGTCGATTTTGTAACGGCCAAATGTTGACATATATCAAGTGAATAGCGGGCTGAGGTGGCTTGTCCATACAACAGGGGACGTGGTGCCTGATTGTGACCACTGGCCGCCCGGATGCGGCGCGCATTCTATGAAAACGCCATGAAAAGTGCATCGAAAAAGTGCGGCTACCCAGTCCGGGCAGCGCATTTTTTACCTTTATTTCCCCTTGTTGCCATGTCGTGCTCTGTTGCGGTGCATTGAATCAGGCCGGTCAGCCAATTTATAGGGGCTAGCGGGGCCATCGGGGTGTTACCCGGGTTTTCCGCGAGCGATTCGTGCAACCCTGTATTCATCAAGGCGTCACGGATTGTGGTGTCTGGGCCGGACTGTTGATTATATCTTTATAAAACAAGGGGTTGGTCATGAAAATGATTACGGCGGTGATCAAGCCGTTCAAGCTTGATGATGTGCGTGAGGCGCTTTCCGAGATCGGTGTCACCGGGCTGACCGTGACCGAAGTGAAGGGCTTTGGCCGTCAGAAAGGGCACACAGAGTTATATCGTGGTGCAGAGTATGTGGTCGACTTTGTACCCAAGGTAAAGCTTGAACTGGCTGTTCGGGATGATCAGGTGGATAGCGCCATTGAAGCGATCATGAAGTCTGCCGGTACCGGCAAGATTGGTGATGGCAAGATTTTCGTGACGGACCTGCTTCAGGTTGTGCGTATCCGTACGGGTGAGTCCAACGACGACGCTATCTGATAGTTGATGGCCTGTCAGACTTAACTGATTGATCCATAAAGGATTGTGGGGCTTTGCATGTTGCAACGTTCTGTTCGCGGCGGCGTCTTGCTGCTGTCCTCCCTGCCCGTCATGGCAGTGGGGGCTGATGGGGCTGTGCCCCTTGATACAGGCAATACCGCCTGGATACTGATGACAACGGCACTGGTCCTTCTGATGACCCTGCCTGGCTTGGCGCTGTTCTACGCCGGTCTGGTTCGGTCCAAGAATGTCCTGTCCGTTCTGATGCAGTGTTTTGTGATTGCAGCAGGGGTGTCCATGTTGTGGCTGATTGGTCTTTACTCCCTCGCGTTTGTGGATGGCGGGAGCCTGAACCCGGTTATCGGTGGCCTGTCGAAGGCGTTTTTCATCGGGATCGGTCCGGACAGCATGAGCGGGAGTATTCCCGAGGTACTGTTTGCGGCATTCCAGATGACCTTCGCCATTATCACGCCGGCACTGATCATTGGTGCTTTTGCCGAGCGGATGAAGTTTTCCAGCATGCTGGTCTTCAGTCTGACCTGGACTGCACTGGTCTATGTGCCGGTGTGCCACTGGGTATGGGGTGGGGGCTTCCTTCAGCAGATGGGTGTGCTCGATTTTGCCGGCGGGATCGTGGTTCATATTACTGCCGGGGTTGCTGCCTTGGTGGCTGCCCTTGTTATCGGACCCCGTCGGGGCTTCCCCAAGCAAGCGATGCCTCCGCATAACATGACCATGACGGTCATTGGGGCAGGATTGCTCTGGGTCGGGTGGTTTGGCTTTAATGCCGGTTCTGCCCTGGCTGCAAATGGCTCAGCCGGCATGGCGTTGTTTGTGACCCACATTTCGGCATCTGCAGGCGCACTGACCTGGATGGCACTGGAGTGGAGCCGGTTTGGCAAGCCATCCGTGCTGGGTGTCGTGACCGGCATGGTGGCAGGTTTGGGGACGATCACGCCTGCATCAGGCTTTGTTGGCCCCCTGGCTGCGTTGCTGATCGGGTTTTCGGCGGGCATCATTTGCTTCTTCGCTACGCACTTCGTCAAGCGCAAGCTTCATATTGATGACTCGCTGGATGTGTTTCCTGTGCATGGTGTTGGCGGGATTCTGGGTACCTTCCTCGTCGGTATTTTCTGTGCCCCACAGATTGGCATTTTCAGTGGCATGGGTTTTGGTGCCGGCAACGAGAGCATTGGTCAGCAGCTGTCCGTGCAGGTTCTGGCGATTGTGGTCACCATTGCCTACACCGCTGCCATTACATGGTGTCTGCTCAAGTTGACCAGCAAGCTGACCGGTGGACTGCGGCTCTCCGAGGAAGAGGAAACCGAAGGCCTCGATCTTGTGCTGCATGATGAGCGTGGCTACGACATCAGGTAAGTTGTGTTGATCGTGATGCCGCCTTGATCACGAGCTCATATGAGAAGCCCCGCAGGCATGATGTCTGTGGGGCTTTTTCATGTCAGGGCGCCAGGCCAGTTGAGCAGAATTGTCATGAAAACAGTATGTTTCGGGTTATTGCCAAGCCTCCGGTGCTCTTGTAGGGTACAGGCTCGATTCACGGGTGGGCTAGTGGCACGGGCAGTCTCTTGAGCCTTGCAAGTCCGCAGCCTCTCCTGAGTTGTAAGGTTCCCGACAGCAGCCCGCCCGGGCTGCGCCATATGCCTGAATTACTGGAGATACGACAATGGCTGTTTTCCTGTCTGAAGAGTGGTTTCGCGAAGTTGAAAAGCTGACTGAAGTGAAGGGCGATCTGGAAGTGCCCTCGGCACTGGCTTCGCTGGTCCTGAACGTGACGGTGACTGGCGCTCCTGCTGGCAACGTGGACATGTGCCTGAATGGTGGCCGTTTTGAACTGGGCCACAACAGCACTGGCTCTACCAAGCTGACACTGCCGTCCGATCTGGCTCGTCGCATTTTTGTTGAGCAGGATCAGGCTGCCGGCATGCAGGGTTTCATGAGCGGCCAGATCAAGGTCGAAGGCGACATGAGCAAGCTCATGGCCATGCAGACTGCACGTCCTAGCGACAAGCAGAAAGAATTGCTGAAAGAAATCAAGGCAATCACCGAGTAATCGGTTCTCGCATAAAAAAGCCCACCATTGTGTCACTGCTGTCCCACAGTTGACGTAAAAAAGGAGGCCTGAATCCCTGCTGTTGATACAATGTGTTTCGCGAAAAACCGTTGTAAAAACAGAAGGATTCAGGCCTTGTCACATTCTAGCACGGTGCTCGCCCAGCTACTCAAGCTGGTGCCGAGACATGAGTTTCAGTCACTCTCAAAAGAGCACCATGCCGGCCAAAGGCTGCGAAAAACCAATCGCTGGGATCAGTTCACTGCCCTGTTCATGGCGCAGCTGAGCGGGCGCCAGAGCCTGCGCGACATTGAGGCCAATCTGGCGCAACAGCGCCACACGCTCTATCACGCCGGGGCAAAACCCATTGCCCGCACCTCGTTGGCCCGTCTCAACGAACAGCAGCCCCATACGCTTTACGAGGCGCTGTTCCAGCGCCTGCTCAAGCGCTGCCAGTCGCATCGGATGGCGCATGGTTTTCGCTTCAAGAACCCGCTGTATTCACTGGATGCCAGCCTGATTGATCTGTCCCTGCAAATCTTTCCATGGGCCAAGCTCAATCAGACCAAGGCCGCCGTGAAACTGCATGTCGGCCTGAATCATGGCGGCATGCTGCCGGAGTTCGTCGCGCTGACGGATGGCTCGGTACCCGACTTGCGGGAAGCCAAAGCCTTTTCATTCCCCAAGGGCAGTATCGTGGTCTGTGACAAGGGCTATGTGGATTACGGCTGGTATCAGGCCTTAACCGCACGGGGCGTGTATTTTGTGACCCGGCAGAAGACGCGGACAGTGTTTCGCGTGGTGTTGAATCAAGTCGTGATGCCGGACCATGGCGTGACCTCAGATCAGATCATTGAACTCAATGGCACGAATCAGAAGGGCATCGCGCCGCAGCGTTTGCGGCGCGTGTCCTATCACGATGCAGAAACAGGAAAGAATTATGTCTTTCTGACCAATAACTTTGATCTGGCCGCCAAAACCATTGCCAATATCTACAAGGCGCGCTGGCAAATTGAGTTGTTCTTCAAGGCCATCAAACAGAATTTGAAGATTCACGCGTTCATCGGCAACTCGCGCAATGCGGTGATGACGCAGGTGTGGATTGCACTGTGTGCCTGGCTGTTGGTGTGGTTCCTGAAGGCTATCAGCAAGACGGATTGGAGCCTGCAACGGCTGATGCGGGTGCTGCAGCTCAATGTGTTTGTAAAACAGGAGCTACTGGCCTTGGCCCGAGGAGTCCCACCGCCCGAGCCGGACACAGGCCAGCTCGGGTTGGGGGTGTAAAACTATGGGACAGCAGTGACTGCAAGTCACCTTTTTTATTGGCCAGGTCAGATCTCAGTGTTCCGGACGCATATGCGGGAACAGGATCACATCACGGATGCTCGGGGCGTTGGCAAACAGCATCACCAGACGGTCAATGCCGATGCCCTGCCCTGCCGTTGGAGGCAGACCATACTCCAGCGCACGGATGTAGTCGGCGTCATAGTGCATGGCTTCATCATCACCGGCATCCATTTCACGCACCTGCTGGTGGAAGCGCTCAGCCTGATCTTCAGGATCATTAAGCTCCGAGAAACCGTTGGCAATTTCACGACCACCAATAAAGAACTCGAAACGGTCGGTGATGAACTCATTGTCATCATTGCGACGCGCCAGCGGTGACACCTCCGCCGGGTATTCGGTAATGAACGTCGGCTGGCGTAACTGGGTTTCCACCGTCTCTTCAAAGATGAGGGTCTGCAGCTTGCCAATACCCCAGATCGGCTTCACATCCATCTTCAGCTTGCCGCGAACGATTTCTGCCGCCCGGTCCCGATCCCAAAGCTGTTCACGCGTCAGATCAAGATTGTATTTCAGGATGGAGTCCACCATGGACATTCGGGTGAACTTTGCACCGAAATCATAAACCTCGCCCTGATAGTCAACTTCGGTCTTGCCGAGGATGTTTTCAGCCAGGGTACGCAGCATGTCTTCGGTGAGATCCATAAGGTCGCGATAATCCGCATACGCCATGTAGAACTCGATCATGGTGAATTCTGGATTATGGCGGGCCGACACGCCTTCATTACGGAAGTTGCGGTTCACTTCAAATACGCGCTCGAAACCACCCACTACCAGACGCTTGAGATAAAGCTCCGGAGCAATGCGCAGAAAGAGCGGCATATCAAGGGCATTGTGATGCGTGGTGAATGGCTTGGCCGCTGCACCACCGGGAATCACATGCATCATGGGCGTTTCCACTTCCATGAAATCACGGCCCGTCATGAACCGGCGAATACCATCAACCACCTGCGAACGAATGCGGAAAGCACGGCGTGTATCCTCACTCATGATGAGATCAACATAACGCTGGCGATACTTAAGTTCCTGGTCGGCGATACCATGAAACTTGTCGGGCAGCGGGCGCAGTGACTTGGTCAGTAACCGCAACTCTTCCACATGCAGGGAAAGCTCACCGGTCTTGGTCTTGAACACATAACCACGGGCACCGACGATGTCGCCCATATCCCATTTCTTGAAGTGGTTATAAACCTCTTCGCCCACGGCCTCGCGGGAAATATAGAGCTGGATGCGGCCCGACATGTCCTGGATGGTGGTAAAGCTGGCCTTGCCCATGATGCGCTTGAGCATGATGCGGCCGGCGATGGAGAAGTACTGCTTCTCCGCTTCCAGCACCTCGTTTTCCTGCTCGCCAAACTTCTCATGCAAATCAGTGGCAACGGCGTCCCGGCGAAAATCATTGGGAAAGGCTACTTTTTGCGTGTTACGGATTTCCGAGAGCTTCTGCTTGCGCTCGGTAATCAGCTTGTTCACGTCAACATGGACTTCGGGGTTTTGCGCCTGCTCACTCATGTGCTTCTACCTTTTTGCTCTCCCCGCCCACAGGAGGGGAGAAAAAATCACAAACCGTTTTTGACGAAACTGCTGACCAGGCCTTTTACAAGCCCATCTTCAGCGAGGCCTGGATGAACTCGTCGAGATCACCATCCAGCACCGCATTGGGATTGGAGCTTTCAATATTGCTGCGCAGATCCTTCACACGCGACTGGTCCAGCACGTAAGAGCGGATCTGGCTGCCCCAGCCCACATCCGACTTGGTTTCTTCCAGTGCCTGCTTGCTGGCATTGCGCTTCAGCACTTCCAGCTCATACAGCTTGGCGCGCAAGAGCTTCCAGGCGCGGTCACGGTTGGCATGCTGTGAACGCTCGTTCTGCACGGCCACCACGGTATTGGTAGGAACGTGCGTCAAACGCACGGCCGAGTCAGTCTTGTTGATGTGCTGACCGCCCGCGCCGGAAGCACGGTAGGTATCGGTTCGTACATCGGACGGATTGATATCGATCTCGATATTGTCATCGACTTCCGGCGAGACGAACACTGACGAAAACGACGTATGACGACGGTTGCCCGAGTCGTATGGCGACTTGCGAACCAGGCGGTGCACACCGGTTTCGGTACGCAGCCAGCCAAAGGCATACGCGCCTTCGACGCGGATGGTGGCCGACTTGATGCCGGCGACTTCGCCATCGGAAACTTCCATGATCTCGCCCTTGAAACCGTGACGATCAATCCAGCGCAGGTACATGCGGAACAGCATGCTGGCCCAATCCTGGGCTTCGGTACCACCGGCACCGGCCTGAATGTCGATAAAGCAGTTACTCGGGTCCATCTCACCGGAGAACATGCGACGGAACTCAAGATCAGCCACGGACTTTTCCAGGCCATCGAGTTCAGCGGTCACATCATTCAACGTGCCTTCATCATCCTCTTCAACTGCCAGATCCAGCAGCTCCTTCGCATCCACCAGGCCGCTATCGAGGTTATCGAGGGTCAGCACTACCCCTTCGAGATCGACACGCTCCTTGCCAATGGCCTGGGCTTTTTCAGGCTCATTCCAGAGAGTGGGGTCTTCAAGCTCACGCATGACCTCTTCGAGGCGTTCTTTCTTCAGATCGTAGTCAAAGATACCCCCTGAGCGATGAAGAGCGCTCGGAAAGGTCCTTGATGCGGTTCAGGTAGGGATTGATTTCCATGGAAAAAATCAGTGGCGGATGGACAAGGGCGCGGATTGTACCGGATACCGCAGCGGCCAGCCAGAAACGGAACCGGCCGCATCAGCGGCCGGTCGGGGCAGGACTCATTGTGCCTGCGGACGACTCACTTCCTGAGCGACGTCAGGACCATGGTTCAACACTGGCAGGTGCATTGACACCCTGACGTGTTGAATCATTGAAAAAGGTAACAACAATAGTGCCATAAGTCATCGCAGCTGCCAGCACGCTCACGGACAAGGTCCGGGCAGCTACACGCAGGGTCAACATGATCATTCTCCAGATTTCAGTCGTACCGTCCGGGACAAGCCCAATGGTGAAATCAGGACCCGGACGGCTAGCCGGTTCGCAAGAGCCCGAAAGACTCCAGACCGGTGATCAAATATTAACCGAAAACAGCCTTAACCGGGAGAAAAGATGGTTACGGGCTGTAAATCCAAAAAGCTATTCCTATATAAATCATATAGTTAATCGTTTTTAACTGGCTCCATGTACTCCACCCGCAGTTGCAGGGAGCGACTGCCACGAAACTCATTGATGTCCAGGCGATAAGCCAGCCGCACCGTTTTGGCTTTATTGGGCCATTGCTCCGTATCGATATTGAAGGCGATGGCATCGAATATCCGGTTAGAGGCTGGATGCGCAACACTCAGCTTGAGATGCTTTTCTTTCAGTACCCTCTGCTCCAGGCAAAGGAAATCGCCGTGAAACAGCGGCTCGGGGAACGCCTGCCCCCACGGACCCGCCTCACGCAACATGTCGGCAAACGGCTCGGTAAAACACTCGGAAGGCAACTCCCCGTCCGAGTACAACACCGGCTCAAGGTCACGAGGGTCCACTACTTCGCGCACCGCTGCATTGAAGGCTGCCCGGAAGTCCTCCAGATGAACCGCAGGCAGGGACAGGCCCGCGGCCATCGCGTGGCCACCAAACCGGGTAATGAGCCCGGGATTTCTGGCGGCCACCGAGTCCAGCACATCCCGTATATGTACGCCGGGAATGGAGCGTGCCGACCCTTTAAGCTCAAGGCCTGCCTTGTCGCCAGGAGCAAAGGCAATGACAGGTCGATGGAAGCGCTCCTTCAGACGGCCCGCAAGAATGCCAATCACACCCTGATGCCAGTCGCGATGAAACAGGGCCAGCCCGAATGGCAGCGCAGTCTTGTCGAGCGCGAACGTCTTCAGCACATGCATGGCTTCATTCTGCATGTTGCCCTCGATCTGCCGGCGCTCAACATTAAGACCGTCCAGCTCCGCTGCAAATTGCGCCGCCAGATCCGGAGAGTCCGTCAGCAAACACTCGATACCATGTGACATGTCATCAAGACGTCCTGCCGCATTCAGGCGCGGTGCAACCTGAAAGCCTAAATCTGTGGCCACCAGTTGCGCGGGGCTTTTGCCGGCGATGGCCAGCAAGGCCGAAATACCCGGGCGACAACGGCCGGCACGAATGCGTGCCAGCCCCTGATGCACCAGCACACGGTTATTGGCATCCAGCGGCACCACATCCGCCACCGTCCCCAGTGCCACCAGATCCAGATACTCCGCCATTACCGGCTCGGGAATATTCTTTTCCACGAACCAGCCCTGCTCTTTCAGATGGGTACGCAGCCGGGACATCAAATAAAACGCCACGCCGACACCGGCAAGGTGTTTGCTGGGAAAGTCACAGCCTGGCTGATTGGGATTGAGGATGGCAGCTGCATCTGGCAGTACAGCACCCGGCAGATGGTGATCGGTAATCAGCACCTGCATTCCCAGTGCATTGGCGGCTGCCACACCTTCAATACTGGAAATCCCGTTATCGACCGTCACAATCAGATCCGGTGATCTGGTCGCACGTGCCAGCTCAACAATTTCGGGCGTGAGGCCGTAGCCATAAGTGAAACGGTTGGGCACGAGGTAATCCACCTGCCCTGCCCCCATCGCACGCAGGGCACGCACCACCAGAACCGTACTGGTCGCGCCATCTGCATCAAAATCACCGACGACAAGAATCCGCCGGTTCTGGCGCAGGGCCGTCGCCAGAAGACCCAGGGCCGTCTCCATACCCTTGAGCAATGGCTTGTGCAGGCCCTGCAGGCTTCGCACAAGCTGATCTGACGAACGTACCCCGCGAGCAGCATAAATGCTTGCGAGCACAGGATGGATGTCACTCAACTCAACAGGAATCGCAGGGGTGTCGCGGGTGCGCAGGATTTTCTTCATGCCGGACATATTACAGGGAGCCCCTTCAGCAGCAGTAAGGTGGTTCCGGGCAACCGATGAAAGGAGCTCAGGGAGACCAGAAAGCAAAAGGCCCGGCAATGCCGGGCCTTTTCAGCGATAACGCACTCAGCCCGCCATGGACTTGAGGATCGCGTCCTTGACCTGATCCAGCGTGGCGTCAATGGTCTTGAGCACAGCATTGCTGCACTGACCGATTGCGGTATCCGGGTCCTTGAGACCGTTACCGGTCAAGGTGCAGACCACCTTGGAACCCTCAGGAATCTTGCCGGACTTGATGTCGCGAATGGCACCACCCAGCGACGCTGCCGAGGCCGGCTCGCAGAACACGCCTTCGTACATGGCCAGCAAACGCTGCGCATCCAGGATTTCCTGATCGGCAAGTTCATCGAACCAGCCGCCGGAAACCTTCTGCAGCTCCCAGGCCTTGTCCCAGGACTGCGGATTGCCGATACGAATGGCCGTGGCCACGGTTTCCGGGTTGGCAACAGGACCGCCACGCATGAACGGTGCGGAGCCGGCTGCCTGATAACCCACCATCTTCGGGCGACTGTTGACGATACCGCGCTCGTGGTACTCGCTGTAACCCATCCAGTGCGCCGTGATGTTGCCGGCATTGCCGACCGGCAGGCAATGAAAGTCCGGGGCGAAACCCAGCTCTTCGACAATTTCAAACGCCGCTGTCTTCTGGCCCTGCAGACGGTAGGGATTGATGGAGTTCACGATGGTGACGGGTGCATGTGCGGCAACCTGCTTCACCAGCTCCATGCCTTCGTCAAAGTTGCCACGAATCTGCAGCGTGACAGCACCATACATCATGGCTTGTGCCAGCTTGCCCATCGCAATCTTGCCTTCGGGAATCAGCACGAATGCCGTAATGCCGGCACGGGCTGCGTATGCAGCGGCAGCGGCCGAGGTGTTGCCCGTCGAGGCGCAGATAATGGCCTTGCTGCCCGCTTCAACCGCCTTGGTCACAGCCATGGTCATGCCACGGTCCTTGAAGGAACCGGTGGGATTCAAACCTTCATACTTCACATAAATGTCGACATCCTTGCCAATCATCTTCGGAATATTCTGCAGCTTGATGAGCGGCGTATTACCCTCACCCAGCGAAATCAGGCGCGTGTCGTCAGAGACTGGCAGATGGTCACGGTACTTGTTGATCAGGCCGGTGTAGCGGTTGCCAAAGTTCATGTCGTTTCTCTATTCAAGCAAAATTCAGGTTTACACAAAATCCGCCATGCCTCATTTCAACCGGGAGGCATGTTGTTTTACGCATCCAGATTTTCAAGACGGATGCGCACCACCTTTCCAATCACATCATCCAGCGCTTCCATTTCAGCAATGGCCTGGTTCATTTCACGTTCCACCACCGGCTTGGTGAGAATGATGACCGGCACTGATCCAGCCTCGTGTGCCGGCTTCTGCAGAATAGCTTCGATACTGATGGCATGCTCCGACAGGATACGTGTCACATCAGCGAGCACCCCGGGACGATCATTGGCGGTGAGGCGCAGGTAATAGGACGTCACCACTTCATCCATAGGCAGGATCGGTGTATCGCTAATGGCATCCGGCTGGAATGCAAGATGAGGGACAAACGTGCTGTTGTCAGACCCCATGGCACGCACTACATCGACAATGTCCGCGACAATCGACGATGCTGTCGGGCCGGCACCAGCACCCGAACCATAGTAAAGCGTGGCCCCGACCGGCTGCGACTGCACCAGCACGGCATTCTTGACGCCATTCACATTGGCAATCAGACGCTCGGCCGGAATCAGCGTGGGATGTACACGCAACTCGATACCTTTTTCAACGCGACGGGCAATGCCAAGGTGCTTGATGCGGAAACCCAGTTCCTCGGCATAAGCAACATCATCACGCGTAAGTTTGGTAATGCCTTCGGTGTAAGCCTTCTTGAACTGCAGTGGAATGCCAAACGCCAGCGACGCAAGGATGGTCAGCTTGTGTGCCGCATCAATCCCTTCCACATCAAAGGTAGGATCAGCCTCGGCATAACCCAGTGCTTGCGCTTCCTTGAGCACGTCGTAGAAGTCACGACCCTTTTCACGCATCTCGGTCATGATGAAATTGCCGGTGCCGTTAATGATGCCGGCCAGCCACTCGATACGGTTTGCAGCCAGACCTTCACGCATCACCTTGACGATGGGCACGCCGCCTGCAACCGCCGCCTCGAAGGCAACATAGACACCCTTCTGTTCTGCAGCGGCGAAAATCTCGTTGCCATACTCGGCCAGCAGCGCCTTGTTCGCCGTGACGACATGCTTGCCATTGGCAATCGACTGCATCACCACTTCACGTGCGGTAGTAGTACCACCAATAACCTCTACCACGATATCAATCGCAGGATCATTGACGACCGCAAAGATGTCCTGGCTGACCTGGGTACCGGACAGGTCATACCCCGGCTTGTCCCGACGGACGCCAATATGAGACACGCGGATATCACGACCGGTACGACGGCTGATTTCAGCAGCATTCTCGCGGAGCAGGTTGAAGGCACCGCCACCAACCGTACCAAGGCCCACAATACCCACAGACACCGGTTTCACATCATCACCTGAATGCATTCGAGTGCGCCTTGATGGCGCAAGAGACAGCGACCGGCAGGCATGACAATGCCTTGGGCCGGTATTTTGAGGGCGCAACATTATGGCCCGACCCGGGGTTTGTCAAACCCGGGACGGGCAGAATTTCATCAGAGGGCTGAAACCCTAATCAGCGGATGCCGAGTGCCTTGGCCATGTCTGCGGGAGCCAGATAGCCGCCAATCTGGGTGCCGTCCGGCGCAAAGATGGCCGGGGTGCCACGTACCCCGAGCTTTACCCCCAGTTCATACTGCTCATTCACTGGTGATTTGCAGAGCTTGCCGGCCTCGGCAACCACTTTGCCTTGCTTGGACTGGGTCATGGCAGACTGGCGATCCTTTGCACACCACACGTTATCCAGCTTGCGGGACGTCGGCGTGTTTTCTCCGGCACGGGGAAAGGCCAGGTAACGCACCTCGATCCCCAGCTTGTTGATCTGGGCAATCTCCTGATGCAGCTTGCGGCAATAGCCACAATCGACATCGGTGAACACATGCACCACGGCCTTTGGCTTGCCACCGACGGCAGGGAAATTCACGGTATCGCCAATGGCCAGTGTGGCCAGAGCCGCCTTGCTTTCGCCTGCCATGGCAGCGTCAGCGGCATTCACAATCCTGCTGCCCTGAATCTCAAGTAGCTCGCCCTGAAACAGATAGCGGCCGTCTGCCGTGGCGTAAACCGGCTCGTAACCCTTGGCGTTCACTTCATAAAGACCCGCCGGGGTGGCGCGGATGCTCACAATCTCGGCCTTCGGCATGGCCACCTTGAGCTTGGCACGAATGACATCCTCAGGGCCGGCCTGTGCTACTCCAGCCAACAACATCGAAATCATTACTACCGGAACAGACAGGAACTTCATTGGGTGACTCCATAAAACTGATTTCCAAGCATACGTCGGGACACATGCAAATGTTGATAGCACAAGCGTAAACGGCAGCAGAAAGGGATAAACCTCAGCCCCGGGGATGATGCAAGGCGTGAAGCTCCTGCAAGCGCTGATTGGCGATATGGGTGTAAATCTGAGTGGTGGACAGATCGCTGTGACCTAACAGCATCTGCACCACCCTCAGATCTGCCCCATGATTCAGCAAATGGGTAGCAAAGGCATGCCGGAGGGTGTGGGGCGACAACGGCTTGTTGATGCCTGCGGCTTGCGCCAACGCCTTTATCCGGTACCAGAAGGTCTGCCGGGTCATGAACTCCCCTTCACGACTGGGAAACAGGGCTTCGGTTGGCGAGCCGGCAACGAGAGCCGGGCGCGCCTGTTCCACATAGCGGACCAGCCAATCCATCGCCTCCTGATTCATCGGCACCAGCCGCTCCTTGCTGCCCTTGCCCGTGACGCGGACAAAGCCCCCGCGCAAATTGGGCTGATCAATACGCAAGCCCACCAGCTCCGAGACGCGCAATCCACAGGCATAGAGCAGTTCCAGCATGGCACGGTCCCGCAGCCCCAGCGGCGTCTCTGTCAGGGGGGCCGCCAGCAACATTTCTACCTCCGCCTCCGACAGGTCCTTGGGTAAGGGCCGACCGATTTTGGGCGTATCCAGATTGAGAGTCGGATCCAGGGTGAGCCTGTGCTGGGAGAGATGAAAGCGGTAGAAGCGGCGCACCGCCGAGAGAAAACGGGCACGTGAGCGGGGATGACTCCCCTCTTCCTGCAACTCCCGGATGAAACGGATCAGGTCCTCATGGTCCAGACCAAGCAGCGTCCTTGGCGATGCCCATTCCGCCAGCTTGTGCAGGTCGCTCAGGTACGCACTGATGGAGTGACGACTCATGCCCTCCACCACGAGCTTGCTGCGGAACTGGCGCAGCTCCGGCGGCTCGGGCAGGGTGTTTTCTTCCTTGCGCGGACGGCCGCGCGGGCGAGACAGGCTTGAGGTCATGCCGGGATCATAGCGGAGGATTCCCGCGCAACATACTCATACCGCGCCCATAAAAAAACGGCCCGAAGGCCGTTTTCCTGCAACTCAGTGCACCACTTACTTCGCGGCGCGCGGAGCCAGCTTTTCCTTGATACGTGCGGACTTGCCGGAACGATCGCGGAGGTAGTACAGCTTGGCACGGCGAACGTCACCACGACGCTTCACTTCGATGGAATCAACCACCGGAGAATGCGTCTGGAACACACGCTCAACACCGATGCCATTCGAAATCTTGCGCACGGTGAAAGCCGAGTTCAGGCCACGGTTCTTCTTGGCGATAACAACGCCTTCGTAAGCCTGCAGACGCTCACGGTCGCCTTCCTTAACCTTCACCTGAACGATAACGGTATCGCCCGGGCCGAAAGACGGCACGTTCTGCTTGAGTTGGGACTGTTCAACGTATTGAACCAGGGGATGCTTGCCGCTCATGGCATTTCCTCAATATATGGTGACAGAGGCTGTGGGTCGGCTTTTTTGTGAAGCCGCCCGGCGCATACACACCGTTCACATTTGGCACGCCGGTTACCCGGCACACCCATGGAGGTAAAAAGACCTTACTGCGCCTTCTCACCCTCGCCGCTCTCGCGACGGATCTCGTCGAGCAGTTTCTTCTGCTCTTTATCCAGCGTGACCTTCTCCAGAAGATCAGGACGACGCTGCAATGTTCTGGCAAGACTCTGCTTGCGGCGCCACTTGCGAATAGCAGCATGGTCACCTGACAGCAGCACTGCCGGCACTTCCTCGCCCTCATACACCTCGGGGCGGGTGTAGTGCGGGCAATCCAGCAAGCCGTCGCTGAAGGAGTCTTCTTCCGCCGAGGCCTCGCAACCGAGCGCTCCCGG